>BNJV01001748.1_pt1 | contig 89342 bp, 163 predicted proteins | sample 8540591 | NCBI WGS metagenome assembly BNJV01 (sample SAMD00202457, study PRJDB9452) | human saliva metagenome | host: Homo sapiens
ACCAGTGTATATTGAACAAGAAGATTTTAGTGGATATGTATACTATGGTGGCATTACTCGTAAAGAACAAGAAGAATTAGTGCAATACGAATTAAGCTGATGCCAAAACAGGTGCAGTTTTTAGATTTATATAAAATAGCGTCAGCCTAATTTGGGAGAAATTCTCATAAAAGAGTGACGTAAAAAGGAGCTCTGAAAGGACTGGGAACAGTACATTAGAGCTTTTTATTCTTATGGAGGCAGAGAACAATGGAAAAGAAAACAGAAAGTTTAATTAAAAACTTTAACAGAATTACAATCAACAAGTGGACATGAAAAATGTTCGTGAATTTATAGAGAAAAAGAAATGGAGCCATTAGGTAGATCGTATTGAGCAAGATGGTTTAGGTGGCATTTTTGGGGTTCGTGAACATAAAGATGCGAATGCACCTAAAATTATGATTGCTGCACATATGGGATGAAGTTGGTTTTATGGTGACAAATATCACTGCAACAGGTTTATTAAAAGTTAGCCCACTTGGTGGTTGGAACTCATATAGTCGTTTCAGCGCAACGTTTTACATTGCAAACTCGTAGAGGAGATTATCCTGTTATTTCTAGCTCTATTCCTCCACATTTATTACGTGCAGCTGGTGGACAACAAGCAGCAGTGAAAGTAACAGATATTTTATTTTGATGCTGGATTTACTTTAAAAGAAGAAGCAGAAGAATATGGAGTTCGTCCTGGGGATACGATTGTTCCAATAGTTGAAACGATTTGGACAGCGAATAGAAAACGAATGATTGCAAAATCATGGGATAATCGTTATGGTTGTACAGTAGTGTTAGAAGCTTTACGTGAATTGAAAAATGAAGTTTTACCAAACACATTAATTGTTGGAGCAAATGTTCAAGAAGAAGTTGGATTACGTGACAGGACCAAGTGTTACAAAATTCAATCCAGATTTATTCTTTGCAGTAGATTGTTCTGCGGCAGATGATTTAACTGGTTCAAAAAGATACATTTGGACATTTAGATCAAGGATTTTTATTAAGAATATTGAGATCCAGGTTTGATTACATTACCTCGTATGAAGGAGTTTTTTAGAAGATACTGCTTTAACTCATAATATTCCATTCCAATACTTTGTTTCGCAAGGTGGAACAGATGCTGAAAAAGCTCACTTAATGAATCAAGGCGTTCCAAGTACGGTGATTGGGGTATGTGCTCGTTATATTCATACGCATCAAACAATGTTCTCAATTAAAGACTATGAAGCAGCACGTGAAATGGTTATTCAAACGATTCGCGCATTAGTATCGTAGCACAGTTGATACTATTTTTAGATGGTAGAACAAATTAATTATAAATTGAAGGAGAGTATTATGTGGTTAAGTTTTTATAATCAGAAGGTATTTCAGATACATTATTATTAACATCAGGAGCGGCAAGTCGTTATGATGTTGCAATTGAAACAAAAATGGAGTAACACGTATTAGATGAAAAAACGAATACAGTGATTGGATATAATATTGCAGGAATTTCAAACCATATTCATTTTGAAAAAGCAGGGCAACAATTTTTATCTACAGAAGAGCAAGAAACAGTTAAAAGATTAATCCAAGAAGCTGGATTTGATGGAGCTTCATTAGATTTATCTCAAAAAGATACTTTAGTAGTTGGGTATGTGGAAACTTGTGTACACCATGAAGACTCAGATCATTTACATGTTACGCAAACACGTGTCAGCCAAGATACAGTTTTTACAAATTGTATGTGGAGCTCCAAATGTGAAAGCAGGACAAAAAGTTGTAGTGGCCACTCCAGGAACTGTAATGCCAAATGGAAGTATTATTTGGTCTGGAGAATTACGTGGGGTAGAAAGTCACGGAATGTTATGATTCAGCTCGTGAATTAGGCTTAGAAAATGCGCCTGCTAAAAAGGGATTTTTAGTGTTAAATGATGATGCTGTTATTGGAGAGCCATTTAAAGGTTAAATTATCGAAGAGGAGTGGTATTTTTGTCAGATAACCATCGTTCGATGAGAGAGATTAGTAATCAACATTTACCAAATAAGAAAAATTTCCAAACAAAATGGGTTGATTTTTCCAAATTATTTGTACCCAAAAAGAAGAGGTAGTATTTGATTCTGAACAAGAAGAGAGAGAAGAAAACCGTTGTAGAACATTATCTCCCTTTTTCTCATCCAACTCGTTCAGCATTAGAAGAAAAATGAATCCTGAGAAGGAATTTTACAATCTTTTTAAAGAAAAGTAGTCAAAGAGGAAACAATCGAGATAAATGGCGTAGTTTTTACAAGAAAAACCAACTCGTACTCGTTTTTACACCTTCAACGGTTCCATCAATTTTAAAAGGGATGACTCCTGTTAAAACGGTAAAAAAAGCAAGTTGTATATGAAGAATTAGAAAATCAATTAAAAAGAGATGCGGAAGAATTACTTATATTTTCAAGTGAAGAAACACCTTTAGTAACAGTAGAAGAAGTAGAAGTTGAGAGAAAATCTCAAAAATTGAAAAACAAACATCATTACCAAAAAGAGTAAATACTTCTTTATCTTCCAGTCAAATGGTACAAGAAACATTATTGAAGACTGTACCAGATACTCAATCAATGGAGTAATAGCTCCAGAGTTAAAAACCTTTGCCTGGTAAGCAGAGAAGAGCAATGAATCGTTCACTATCATGGATAATGGAACAAAGAGCAAGGAAAGATACTTTACCATATAGTAAAAAGTAAACATAGGAAGTGGAATTAATCATGGATAAAAGTAAAATTTTATCATTTTACGGGTATAAAAGGCTCAGGAATGAGTGCTTTAGCCCTAGTATTACATGGAGAAGGATATTCTGTTCAAGGTTCAGACTTGGAGAATTATTTCTTTACACAAAAGGTTTAGGAAGATGCGGGCATTAAAATGTTTCTTTAATACAGAAAAATATTCAAGAAGGACAAATTGTCATTGCCGGAAATGCATTTCCAGATAGCCATGAAGAATTAGTGGCTGCACGTGAGAAAAGGAATCGAAGTGATTCGATATCATAAATTTCTTTGGAGAATTATTAAAAGGCTATAAAGTAGTTACTATTACTGGTTCGCATGGAAAAACAAGTACAACAGGTTTATTAGCACATGTTTTTAAGTGCAATGGAACCAACAAGCTATTTAATTGGTGACGGTACAGGACATGGGGTAGAAGGGTCTGAATACTTTTAGTAGAAGCATGTGAATATAAACGTCATTTATGGCCTATAAACCAGATTACGCAATTATGACAAATATTGATTTTGATCATCCTGATTATTATACGGATATTGATGATGTACAAAGTGCATTTGAATCATTTGGTCGTCAAGTGAAAAAGGTATTATTGTCTGTGGAGATGATGAAAGATTACATAAATTGGATGTGACAACACCAATAACTTATTATGGAATTGCTAAAGATAATGATGTTGTGGCAGAAAATATTGAAAAAGATACAGAAGGTAGTCATTTTGATGTTTATATCCATGGTAAATTTTATGGTAATTTTGATATTCCAACATTTGGAACACATAATATTTTAAATGTAGGTAGCGATTATTACTCTATTATTTAAATGATTTTAATCCAGAGAGAATTAGCTTCTAATTTAAAAACTTTTTGGTGGAGTTAAACGTCGTTTTCTCAGAGATAGAAATTAGCAGTTATTGATGATTATGCACATCATCCATCAGAAATTCGAGCAACATTAGATGCAGCAAGACAAAAATATCCAACGAAGAAAATTGTGTATTCCAACCGCATACATTCAGCAAGAACAATTGCATTATTAGATGAGTTTGCTAAAGCATTGTCCTTAGCAGATGATGTATATTTATAGTGATATTTTTGCATCTGTTCGTGAAAAATCGGGAAATGTCTCTATTGAAGATTTAGCAGCTTTAGTAGAAGGAGGAGCAACTGTTTTAAAACTTGAAAATGTTTCACCATTATTAAGGTTTATAAAGATGCAGTCATTATCTTTATGGGGGCGGAGATGTACAAAAATTTGAATTTGCTTATGAGCAATTATTAAGTAGTACTTCTCCAACACAAAATTAATAATGAAAAATTTAATGAAAATAGTTGACATCATATTTTCATTTTGTTACAATGACATTACAAATTTAATAAATGGTTATTGAACTTGAGGCGCGGATGACAAAAGTACGTGATTACGGAAAAGAGGGATTTCGCCGAAATGTAGCGATGCTATGTTGGGGGCTGGTCATAATAGGTCAGTCACTGTCACACTCTCTGCCCAGAACAGTGTGAAGTGCAATCAATTACCGGGCAAAAGCAGTTTATGCTAATTTTTCTGTACACTTTTTAGGATAAGAGTCTATTCAGGGGAGATTGCGGACCTTTTTGTTCGTGATCTCTCTTTTTATTTGAGTTCTGAAGTTTATAAACTCAAGAGGAGAGGATTTTTATGAAAAAAAATTTATTAAAAGGGTTATTAACTGTAGCAATCGGTTTAGGGTTAGCAGCAGATGTGGCAGTAAATCGTCAAGCAACCAATTAGTGGTTGGGATGGAAGCGGGATATCCTCCATTTAACTGGGACACAACAAACAGATGCTAATGGCGGAGTAAAATCCAAGGTTCAAATGACTATGCGAGGCGGGTATGATGTTGAAAATTGCAAAACGTGTTGCTAAAAATTAAATGAAAAGAATTAGTTATTGTAAAAACTGAGTGGGATGGCTTAACACCAGGCGTTGTTTCTGGTAAAATCTAGATGCAATCATTGCTGGTATGAGTCCAACTGCTGAAAGAAAAGAAGCAATTGATTTTTCTGATAACTATTAGTAAATCACAATTAGTAATGATTGTTAAAAAGGTATGCAAATTCGAACAAGCTAAAACATTAGCTAGATTTCTCTGGTGCTAAAGTAACTGGACACCACACTTTTCCACTATAGTGTGATTGACCAAATTCCAGGAGTTGCAAAACAACCTGCAATGGATAACTTCCTGCAATGCGTGTAGCATACAAGCTGGAACAATTGATGCGTATGTTTCTGAATTACCAGAGGGTGTTTCTGCTCAAAAGCTGCAAATTCAGATTTTGTAATGATTAAATTAACAGATGGATTCCAAGCAAGTGATGAAGATACAGATACAGCTGTTGGTTTGATAGTCCATTAAAAGATGCTATTAACAAAAAGCTTTATCAGAAATTTCTGATGCCGAACGTCAACAAATTATGGATGAAGCTATCAAAAATCAACCTGCTGCAAACTAACATATTTTACAAACTAACATATTTTTAATTGAAAAATTAACTAGAAGAGATTTCTCTTCTAGATACATAACTAAAAAGAAAGAGGACAAAAGATGAATATTGAATGGATTATCAAAAATTATACAAGATAATTGGCCAATGTTTCTAAATGGAGCTTGGGTAACCTTATACATTTCTATTATTGGGACAATTATTGGAACAGGAATCGGATTGCTTATTGGTTTAGTGAGAAACAATTCCGATGCCAGAAAAAGGTTCTAAAAAGAATTACTTTAAAAATTGCTAATGCTTTATTGACAGCATATACTGAGTTCTTTAGAGGAACTCCGATGATTGTACAAAGCAATGGTTATTTATTATGGGATCAGCCTTAGCATTTGGCATTGATATGGGATTGCACATTTGCTGCTATTTTTCATTGTATCAATTAATACAGGGGCGTATATGTCTGACATTGTTCGTGGAGGAATTATTTCTATCGATAAAGGACAATTTGAAGCTGCTCAAGCGATTGGGATGACACACACTCAAACAATGATGAATGTAATTTTCCCTCAAGTTATTCGTAATATTTTTACCTGCTACAGGAAATGAGGTTTTGTTATTAACATTAAAGATACCTCAGTATTAAACGTAATCTCTGTTTCAGAATTATACTTTGCAACAAAAACAGTTGCAGGAGCAAACTTCCGTTACTTTGAAACATTCTTTGTAACATTGATTTTATACTTCATTATGACAACTGTTTTAACACAAATTTTACGTTATATTGAACGTAAAAATGGATGGTCTAGATAACTATGAAATTATTCATTCAGATCCATTAAATTCTAATTCAATGGCATCTGTATACGAAAAACGAAAGGGAAAAGGATAAGAATCATGAGTCAAGAAGTAGTAACGATTAAACATTTAAATAAAGTATTCGGGACTCATGAAGTCCTTAAAGATATTTCACTTTTTCTGTACAATCTGGTGAAGTAGTAACGATTATTGGTTCTTCAGGTTCAGGTAAATCTACTTTATTACGTTGTGTGAATTTATTAGAAAAACCAACTTCTGGTGAAATTTTTATATAACGGAAAAATATTTTTAGATGAAGATACAAATATTTATGAATATCGTACGCATTTAGGAATGGTTTTCCAACAATTTAATTTGTTTAATAACTTAAATGTTTTTAGAAAACTGTACAGTGGGTCCTATTAAAAGTATTGAAAAATCAAAAGAAGAAGCAGAAGAAATTGCGAAAAGTTTCTTAGAAAAAAAGTTGGTATGAGTGCTTACTTAAATGCTCGTCCTCGTCAATTATCTGGTGGACAAAAACAACGTGTAGCGATTGCTAGAGCTTTATCAATGCAACCAGATGTATTATTATTTGATGAACCAACTTCAGCATTAGACCCAGAAATGGTAAATGAAGTTTTAGAAACAATGAAGAGTTTAGCCCATACTGGATTAACAATGATTATTGTGACACACGAAATGGAATTTGCTAGGGACGTTAGTGATCGCGTTATCTTTATGGATAAAGGTTGTTGCTGAAGAGGGAACTGCTGAGCAAATCTTTACAAATCCGCAAAAAGAAAAGAACAAAAGAGTTCTTGATGCGTGTATTATCGTAAAAATCTTTTATAACAAAAAGGCAGCAGATATCTAGAAGTATCTGCTGCCTAAATATTTAAAGTATTTTTTGAAAGAATAGACTAAAATGGAGAATTTTTCGTTTAATAGCTCCCTGTTGGACAGTGTGTATATGCTTCTTTAAAAGCTTCTATTTCATGTTCAGGGAATTGGGTGGCTTCCAGTATTACGATCGTGTTTCATGAATGCTATTCCATCGTTATCGTATTCAAATAGTTTACTAGCTTTTTAGTTGGCAAATGCCACAGGCAATACAACTTTCACAATCAACTTTACCGTAAGTTGGTTGTATGAATGCATATGAATACCTCTGTTTCCAAAAATATAATTGTTATTTTAAGTTTCTCATATTTCAAAAATATTTCAAAACATTTAAAATTTTAGAAATGACAATGACAAAATGTGCTAAAATATTATCTATAGATTGAAAAGATTGCATATTATTATAAAAATGTGCTATAGGTTTTTAGATGAATAAAGTCTAATGACGACAGTGGTTGAATTTAGGAGGATTTTTAATGAGTGATAATTTTAAATAATGAAAGTAACCCAAAAGAAGAACAACCATGGGATCGCCAATTTGGTGAAAGATACGCATAAAGTACAGCAGTATTCACGTAGTGCTCGTAATTCCAATGGTAAAGCAGTAGCACCATTATTAAGTGTGTTATTATTTGTATTTATTGTGGTGGTAGTATCTCCATTGTTATTTATGATGTGGTTCTATTGGTCAAGTTCTAAAGCTGAGGTGAAACCTCGTACAGCAGATGAAGTGATGTTAACTAAAGTTGTGGAAACAACAACATCTGAAAAAAATACAGTTGAGGTAAAATCTACAGAAACAAAGGCTAATGAAACTAGTGTAACATCTACAACAGTAGCTCCATCAGATGCTGCAAGACAACAACAAAGGAACAAACAACTACTGAAACTCAAACGTCTCAAAATGGCTCTTATGGAACATATACTGTTCAACCAGGTGAAACATTATATAGAATTACGGTTAATCATGGGATGGATGTCGCAACTTTAAAAATCTATTAATGGATTATCTAGTAATAACATTTCACCCGGAATGCAATTAAAAAGTATTACAACAAAGATAATAACAGCTGAAAGAGGCTGGGCATGCAAGTCCAGCCTTTTATGAGTTGATTATAGAACCGAATATTAGAAATTAAAGGAGAAATATACTATGCAAGTTGCAATTGATGGCCCCTGCTTCGTCTGGAAAAAGTACCATTTCAAAATTAATTGCGAAAGAAAAATCACTATATATATTTAGATACAGGTGCAATGTATCGTGGTAACTTTAGCAGTTTTTACGTAACCACATTTCACAGAAGACATGATGCTATTATGAGTTAGTTCAAAATATTGACATTCGTTTTTTCAATGAAAGACGGAAAGCAAATCGTATTTATGAATAAGGAAGATGTTACAGATGAAATTAGAAGTGTAAAGGAAGTAACTAGAAATGTTTCTGCTGTTTCAGCAATAAAAGAAGTTCGTACTAGATTAGTTCATCTTCAACAAGAAATTGCAGAAAATCATTCCATTATTATGGATGGTAGAGATATTGGTACTGTTGTACTTCCACAAGCTGAAATTAAAATTTTCCTAGTTGCAAGTGTAGAGGAACGTGCAAAACGTCGATTCATTGAAAATCAAGAAAGAGGTATTGAGATGTCTTATGAGGAATTAGTGGAAGATATTCGTAGACGTGATTATATTGATTCTACACGTAAAGAATCACCACTTAGAAAAGCGGAAGATGCTATTGAAATTGATACTACAACAATGACAATTGAAGATGTTGTAAAAACAGTAACAGCATTAATTCAAAAGTACCAAAGTAAGATAGCCTTTTAAAACGATATTACTAGAATTGTACAGAAATAGTGATATGATGTAAAAGGAGAAAAATTAATTTTTAGAATTCTTTTTCGTTCGAATGAATGGTTAGTAATAGGAGGAAGTCAAATGTCAGAATTACAAACAATGCAAGATGCGCTTTGATATTGTGAAAGATATCCAAGTTGGAGACTTAGTTCAAGGAGAAGTACTAGTTTTACAAGATAAACAGGCTATTGTTGGTATTATTGGTGGAGGTGTTGAAGGTGTAATTCCTTTTAATGAATTATCAGCTAACTCCATTTGATAAAGTAGAAGATGTCGTAAAAGTGGAGATGTATTAGATTTAGTAGTTATTAAACCTATTAAAGATAAAGAAAATGGTGAGTTTTTCACTGTCAAAACGTCGTAGATGTTCGTAAAGTGAAGAACTTTCAAGCAAAAAGCAGATAATCATGAACAAGTTGAAGGTACTGTTAAAGAGTAGTTAAAGGTGGATTAGGTTGTAGATGCGGTGTTCGTGCATTTGTTCCAGCTTCAATGATTTCTGACCACTTCGTTTTCAGATTTAAAACAATCTTAAAAGGACAAACATTAGTATTTGATATCGTTGAAATTTTACCAGCAGATAATCGTTTAATTTTATCACGTAAAGAAATCGTTGCAAATGAAAAAGCAGCAAAACGTGCTTCTGCTTTTAGAAGCTGTTTATGAAGGAGCAATTGTTACAGGTAAAGTTGCTCGTTTAACAAAACTTTGGTGCTTTCATTGATTTAGGAGGAATTGATGGATTAGTTCATGTTTCTCAAATTTCATGAACATGTTTCAAAACACAAGTGATTTCTTAGCAGTTGGTCAAACTATGAAGCAAAAGTAATCGGCTTAGATGCTGAAAAAGGTCGTGTTTCATTATCTATTAAAAGAAACTGTTGCAGGACCTTGGGATAATATTACTGGAACGTGCAGCAGTTGACTCTACATTAGTAGGAACTGTTAAACGTTTTGCAGCGTTTGGAGCATTTGTTGAATTATTCCTGGAGTAGAAGGGTTAGTTCATATTTCTCAAATTGCTCATAAACATATTGCAACTCCTCAAGAAGTTCTTCAAGTGGGACAAGAAGTATCAGTTACAAAGTATTAGAAGTAAATGAAGCTGAAAAACGCATTTCATTAAGTATTAAAGCATTAGAGGAAGCTCCAGTTGTTGAAAAAGCCTGAAGTGGAAGAAGTTGGTTGAAGAAGAACATGTCTCACCAGAAGAAGATGTAACATTTTTCATTAGCGATCGTTTAGGTGAACAATTATCTGAATTAGTTGTTGAAGACTAATAGAAAATATTAAATTAGTGAGGTTGGGAAAAACCCCAGCCTCATTTTTGAGAAAGAGGAATTTTTGATGTCAACACCAGTTATTGCGATTGTAGGTCGTCCAAATGTTGGTAAATCTACAATTTTCAACTGAGTTGTTGGTGAAAGAATTTCGATTGTAGAAGATATTGCTGGAGTAACGAGAGATAGAATTTTATTCTGAAGAAATTTGAATGGTTAGGACATCACTTTCATATTATTAGATACAGGTGGTATTGATATTACTGATGAACCATTTATGTCGAATATTCGTATGCAAGCTGAAATTATATGGAAGAAGCAGATGTGATTATTTTCTTAACAAGTGTTGAAAGAAGGTGAACATCAACAGATGAACATATCGCTAAAATGTTATATCGTACTAATAAACGGTATTATTAGCTGTAAAATAAGGTAGATAATCCAGAATTAAGATCAGATATTTTTGATTTTTATGCATTAGGTTTTTGGTGAACCATTCTCAATTTCAGGAAGTCATGGTTTAGGTCTTGAGATTTATTAGATGCAGCTGTAAAAGCATTTCCTGAACATGATGATCAAGAAGATGATACAGATGTGATTCGTTTTAGTTTTATTGGTCGTCCAAATGTTGGAAAATCAAGTTTAGTTAATGCAATGCTAGGAGAAGAACGTGTTATTGTATCAAATGTTGCAGGTACAACACGTGATGCGATTGATACAAGTTTTACGGATGAAGAAGGTACTATCTTTAAAATGATTGATACAGCTGGTATTCGTAAAAAGGACGTGTATTCGAATCCACTAGAGAAATATAGTGTTTTACGTGCATTAAGAGCAATTGAACGTAGTGACATTGTTTGTGTTGTCTTGAATGCGGAAGAAGGTATTCAAGAACAGAGATAAGAAAAATTGCGTGGTTATGCCCATGAAGCTGGTAAAGGTGTTATCATTTTTAGTGAATAAATGGATACTTTAGAAAAAGATAATTCTACGTTTAAAAGAAATTCAGACAAAATATTCGTAAAAGAGTTTCTATACTTATCTTATGCACCAATTTTAGTTCGTTTCAGCTAAAAACAAAACAAAAGATTGGTAAAAATTGCTCCATTATTAAAAGAGAGATTCATGAAGTTCGTTCTAAACGTATTTCATCATCGATTTTAAATGATGTGATTAATGGATGCTATTGCAATGAATCCAACACCTACAGATAAAAGGAAATCGATTGAAGATTTATTACATGACACAAGTGGCCATCTCAACCACCAACTTTTGTTGTTTTTGTTAACGATGTAGAATTAATGCACTTTTCATATGAACGTTTCTTAGAAAATCGTATCTCGTTCTTGCCTTTGGTTTTTGGAAGGAACCCTAATTCATATGATTGTTCGACAAAGAAAATGATAAAATCGTGTATAATTCGTTGAAAGTCCGCCAATCAAATGGTATACTTGTCTAGAAATCAACAGTAAAGGTTTCCAGAGTTATTGGACCACTCAATAACTACTGGAATTGATCTGCCTGGTGATGGAGGTGAGATCTAACTACGGCAAATAAAGCAGAATTAGTAGACCGCGTGGCTACGCAATTAACAAAGAAAGATGTTTCAAGCAGCAGTTGATGCATTATTCGAAACAATTCAAGACGTATTACAAGCGGGTGAAAAAGTGCAAGTTATCGGTTTTGGTAACTTTTGAAGTACGTGAACGTGCTGCTCGTAAAGGACGTAACCCTCAATCAGGTGAAAGAAATCCAAAGTCGAAGCAGCAGTACCTGCATTCAAAAGCAGGTAAAGCTTTGAAAGATGCTGTCAAAAACCAATCAGTTTATTATGATATTTTCATAGAAACTATTTTCCCTGATAAAGGTGCTATAGTAGAGTTAAATCAATATAGCATCTTTTTATTGTCTATAGAAATGGAGAGAATATGAAATCAATTGTTGAACAAATTCAAAATGCTTTTAGAAGAACAAGAGTTAGAAAAGTATATTCACTTTTCATCAATTTATGAATGAAGTAACAGAAATTCAACAGAGGAATTAATCGAGTTTAGCCGCATTTGGTGCAAGTAGTGGTCGATTGAAGCAAGACAGGCTTGTTACTATTAACTCAATTTGAACCTGAAGAATCCGCTTGGACCATTTTATTAGCAGAAATTAGTGGTTAATCCACAGGAGTATGACGAGCATTATCTGTTTTATATGATATTCCTGAAGATAATCAAACTACCCAAGTGTTTTGGTGATTTTTATCAGAGTTATATAAAGCGCAAGGATATTATGATGTTGCTGAAAGAAAACTATTACTCACTAAAAGGTTGGCTCCTGAAGAAGTTATTTTAGATTTTTATTTGAGGACTTTATTGTTTGAATCTGGTTCGATGGAACGAAGTGTTCAGTATTTAGAAAGATTTTTAAAAAATTCCCATGATGAAACCGGAGAAAATCGTGCAAGAAGAATTATTGGTGGAAGCTTCTTTAGAAATTGGAAATGCAGAACCTTTTACAAGAACTAGTGTCAGATGAAGGATTAGAATCAGCTTCTAATGAATTATTAATCAGTATTACGCAAAACATGATGCCCAAGAAGGAGTATGACCACGCAGAAAAATTATATCTAGAAGTACTCTCTCGTGATGAAGAGAAAATTATGAAGCCTTACAGTTAGCTCATATACAAAATGTTTAAGCATGAGTATTTAAAAAGGCGATTATGAGCTTATCTAAAAATGACGAAAACTTATCCATTTGAAAAAGATCCTTTTTCAGTTTGGGAGTATCTTATTTATCGATTGGACAAATGGAAAAAGGACAAGAAGCCTTAAAACAAACATGAATTATCTCCTGAATCATTTGAGATTATGCAAGCTTATACAAGAAATATTGTTATATCAAGAAGAGTTTGAAGAAGTACAAGATATTTTAGCGAATGAAATCGAACAAGGATTGGAAAATGGTCAAATTTTTATTTAATGGCAAGAGCTAAAGAAGGACTTGAAGAATTTGAAGAAGCTTTAGAGTTTATCAAAAAGCAAGTGTTGAATTAGAAGATTCAGTAGAATTTATCCTTGATTATGTAAGATTCCTTCGTGAGAAGTGTAGAACCACAGAAGCTAAAGAATGGTTAGAACATGTGCAAAATCTTGAACCATTAAATGAAGATTTACAAGAATTGCAGCAATATTTTGAAGCATAAGAATTGAAGAAGATGTTTCAACCGAGTTTGAGGGGATAAGAAAAATTTTTATTTCATGGTTGTATCCAATCATGCTCTAAAAAGAAGAGAAGCATTATGGATTTTAAATTATTTATTAAATCACGAATTACTACTAAAGCAAATTCATTTTGTAGAACGAGTAGATTGTACTCCAAAAGGAATGTGGTTTTCGACCGATAAAAGCTCCTGATGAATCGTTTTATTTTTATAAATCTGGTTCACGTTTTAATAATCCAGAGCAAGCATTTCATGACATTCGATTGAATTGGAAAGAAGAATGTTATATTGAAATGGAATTTGAAGATTCTTACTTAACCATGGTAAGTTGGTCATACTGAAAAGAATCCTTTTTATGAAGAAGAAAGTTCTTCGAATGAAGAAGTTCATCAAGCATTAACAGAAATTCAATTAAGTGTGTTAAAACAAGAAATTTTAACGCAAATTGATCGAGCTTTAGAAAAAAGGAAATCAGAGTTATTTATTAAATTAACGGAACAATTGAAAGAACTAGAAGAGTAAGAGAAAGAGAGGCGAGTGAATGTCGATTCAGAAAGAGCCATTATTTTTAGAAGCATTACCTGTGATGCAACAATTAGATTGATGCGGGATATGAAGCCTATTTTGTAGGTGGTTCAGTACGAGATATGCTCCTTCATAAGCCTATTTCAGATGTAGATATTGCACAAGTGCTACACCACAGAGAGTTAAAGAAAATCTTTCCTCATACAGTAGATGTAGAATTGAACATGGAACGGTCATGGTCATTCATCATAAAGAAGGTTATGAAGTGACAACTTTCGAACAGAAGAAGGTTATGAGGATTTTAGACATCGAGATAAAGGTAACCTTTGTTCGCTCGCTAGAAGAAGATTTGTAAAACGTCGTGATTTCGAGCAATTACGCATTAGCGATTGGAATTGATAACCAATTGATTGATTTTCGATGGTATTGGTGATTTAGAACGTCAATGTATTCGATGTGTAGGAGATGCAAAAGAACGTTTCAATGAAGATGCATTACGAGATGTTTCGTGCGGTACGTTTTGTCGGTCAGTTAGGATTTCAAATTGAAGAAGAAACCGAGATGCAATTTCTCTTTAAAATGAATTTATCTAAAGTAGCTGTGGAACTGAATGAAAGTGGAATTTGAAAAAGATGATTCCAAAGTTCTTATCGTAAAAGATGCGTGAAGCAATTATTTGTTGAGAGCGAGGCTTATATCAAGCTTTGTGGATTATCGATGGAAAAGAGAATATTCTAGAAATTAGCAGAATTTCCTACAAAAGAAATGAGCGTCTTACTGGCTTGGATTTTATTCGTAAGATGAACTAAGTGATTTGAGTGATAAAAGTGACTCATTTTATTAAAATCGCAGAAATCATCATAGAAACAAATTCGAGATGTATTAGTTGGATATAAAAACTTATCGTGCGCGTAAAAAGGAAGAGTGGAATTTCTGGCATGCAGCATCCATATGAGAGTTGGCTGTGAAGTGGAGCAATTGTTGATTGCTCAAGAGGTAGCTGTGCCTATGGAGAGGCTTAAGCGGCAACGTATCGAGTCTTTACCGTTGTTCGATGAATGACCTTCAATTGAATGGTCATATTGATATTATTCGTGTAAAATTAGATAAAAAGGTCCCATTATTATAGGGAGAAGTGTAAAAACGGTTGAAAAATGATTTTAAGAACTTAAAGTGTCAGTGATGCAGAAATTTGAGAATCATATGTTTCCAACTCACTTTGGAGAGTGGAAAGTGAATAATCATTAGAAAATATTTTGTGTTCATAGTTAAAATTCGAAGTGTAAAGAATAGTGTTTTCACACTGTTCGTAAGGGTGAGAACATACATAAAAGGAGGACTCTACGAGAGTAATGTCAGGATTACGTTTTGTATTCCGTAACGGAGAAACATGGACGATTAACCGTCGTTTAATTGGAAGTTTATGGATCGAAAACAAAGTTACAACATCGTTTGGTCGTATTAGTGGAAGTGAGTTCAAGAGTTTCATCCATGTGAGATCATTACGTATTGAAGTGTTTCCTAGAGCAGACCACGCATGTCTGAAGACAGTGACTAGGTGGATTAAATTTGGAATGTTCGAGACGTGTATATGAAGTGATATTGATTTAATGGATGTTTATATTTTAGATGGCGATCGATCCCAAAGATCAGACGTGATTGTTTCAACAGATGGTGTATACTTCCCATATAATGATGGATGAAGATGGTGGCGACAATAAATACCAAAAGTTCAGCTGTTGAAGAAACATGGTCACTTATACATTTATGTAAGTGACCACTTGCGAAAACGATGGAAGATATTTGCAGGAGTTGTGCGAAGGACTTCTTGCGATATAGTAGTGCAGGACGGAAGCATGCCACACTTTGGTATGCTCATTCCTACAAAGAAATTGAGAGCCTGGGTCTCAAATTTTTCCTGTACTAGATGCCAATGTAGCTGCTAGTACTTCTCTTCTATGAAGTCGCCTCAAACGTAAGATGAAATAGAAGGTACGTGTTAGAAATGAGACTCTTTGATATAGTAGTGAGGACATGGCAGCTTCATGACGAAGCGAATCTCATAGCTAAAATCAAACCTAAGGTGCGTGATCCTAGATAAAAGTAACCGATTTGACGGCTACGCTTACATATCTACTATAGAGTCTTTCTCTTTATGTGAGAGGCATGACGTTGAGTTTATTATTGGCCTTCTTTTGTATAGTAGTAAGAGGACGGAAGCGGCCACCTACGTGTCTCATTCTAAAATTTCGAAGGCCTAGGTCTCGAGTCCTGTATAATACTACGGTGAAAAGTCCTTCTCCATTTTTATGCTCAGGAAATGAAGGACGTATGTAGAAAGAGGACTGCTTGATATGGTAGTCCTAGGACATAAACGTCTGCCAGTCTCATGGCCTATCACACTACTATAAAGAAGTCTTTCTATTTGGAGCCCTCTTTGGTCTGTGTGTGCTTATTTCTAAATTTCTAAAAGGCAAAAAGCCTAAAAACAATGCTAGTAGCCAATTGACAATAAAGAAGAAAAACTAGTTAAAATAATAATGATTGAAACAGAAGGTGAGTAAATACCGACATATCAAGTAGGATATGATGATAATACATGGGATTTTAATGATGCCATAGGAAGCTGCTAAAAGTAGAGCGATGTATTGGAAATCAAAAAGATTATTTCTTGAGATTTTCAACGGATGTTCCATATGAAATTACACAAAAATCTTACTTTTCTAGGATTATTAGACGAAGAAAATGGAAGTCATTCTTCACGAATAAATTTCAAGGCTATATTGCTCTTGACCTGTGGAGCTTCCGTAGTATTTGAAAAACATTTGGTTTACGATGTTAAAAATACAACAATAATAGTGTGACGAAATTGCTCTGTCACTTTTAAAAATTGTGTCTTTGAATGTACGGAAGATCGTGAATGAAAATTGCTTTAATCTTTGCAAAAGGATGATTCTTTTTATTACATTTGAAAATTGTAAAACACATTTTGTTAGTGATGAAATGTGATCGAACTATTTTCCTGATTGTTCTGTAACGGCGAATGATTGCTTTCAATGGAGAACTTTTTGCTGAAGGTTCACAATGAGAATACACGAATACTATTTGTGAGAACTACTCAGGAATACCATTTCTTTAAAAAGATTCACGATTAGAAGCTAATAATTGCCAATTTTATGGTGGCGATATGCTGAAAGGTTATCCAATGATTTGGGTTAGTGATTCTTCATTCCAATTAGATACAGGAACTATTGGTAAAAGTAGATAGAGGGCAAGGATCATTCTGAAAATAAAAAGTGGCGTAACTTTGATGGACGTAACAGTTCAATCAATGGATTTGAGGCGACAATTAGTCGTTTAAATAATTGTAAAAATTATGGATAACTTTGATTTAGGTCCAAATACCTATTGCTTTGCTGATGGAATCATTACATTCCAGTGTGAAAGTAAGTCTAGTATTCCATTAAGACTGTACTATTGTTCGACTATTTTTGCGAAATAACTATTGTTCGAAAAATCTCTTGAGGTGAAGTATTAAAGGGTTGGAATCTTCTTTAATTCATGTCCAAGAATTAATGTATGCACAAGTGTAGTTCCAGTGAATTAAATGATACAGATGAAGATCATTTTACATGCATCTGTTCGTCATACAAAAAGGTGTCAGTGCAGAAGGAGCAAGAATGCTCCTAAAAGAATTAGATAGTTATAGAAGAATTACAAAAGTTTAGTTGGATTAGAAAGCTGGTTAGAAATTGATACATTAATTGGAATGGTGGATTATACATAAACAACGGTTTCTGAGAACCACCTCAACAGCTGTATTACCTCTATATTTTGGTGGGGAATCCAGGTACAGGTGAAACAACTGTTGCACGTTTAATGGGTAAAATCTTATTTGAACGTGGAGCATTGTTTGGAGATACGTAAATTTGTGGAAGTTTCTGAATCAGATTTGTATCTGGTATGTGAACCAAACAACAACTCAAACTTTATGCAAAATTAGAAGAAGCACGTGGTGGGGTTTCTGTTTATCGATGAAGCTTATTCTTTAGATAAGAAAAGTACCAATGATACAGGTAAAGTAGCCATTACTACGATTCTTAAATACATGGAAGACCACAAAAATGAGATTATGATTATTTTTGCGGGATATACGAAAAAGAAATGGAGCAATTTTACAAATTAATCCAGGTTTTAACTTCACGTGTTCCTAACCGATTAGATTTTTGAAGACTATACTCCAGAACAAATTGTTCAAATGGGGATTAAAAGGTCTACAAAATAGCTATGAAATTGCAGATGTGAGTACTACACACGTAAAAGTGACGTTGGAATATAATCGTTCATTAGTATCGTAGTAATGACGTTGGATTCGTAATTTTAACGAAAAGATTATTAAACAATTAATTGCTCGTGTTGTTGCTGAGAAAAGTGAAGATATTTCCTCATTACAAATGCAGATATTGATGCTGTTCTAGAGTTGGTAAGTATCAAGACAATGGTACGAAGAAAGATGCATGGGAAGAATTGCATCAATTAATTGGTCTCCTATAAAGTAAAAACAAGTTGAAGACTTTATCAGCTCAGCTGAAATGAACCGTAAACGTGAGCAGTTTACAACTTACTACGACTCTACATTCATTATTCTTAGGAAATCCAGGTACAGGTAAAACAACAGTTGCTAGAATTGTTGCCGAATTACTGTATCAAAAAGGCTTAGTGCTACGAATAAATTAATCGAGGTATCAGTGGAGATTTAATTGGTGGATTCAAGCGCTCAGCAACTATTAAAACAAGAGAACATTTACATACTGCTCTTGGTGAGTGTTATTTATTGATGAAGTCTTTGTTCTTTAAAACATGGGTCTAATGATAATTTTGGACAAGAAGCGATTGATGAAATCTTGAAATTTATGGAAGATCATCGACGTGATATGGTAGTCATTTTTGCAGGATATCATAAAGAAATGGCAGAGTTTTTAGAAACTAATTCAGGATTGAAGGTCGTGTTCCAAACGACATTTTGATTTTGAAGACTATAGTCCAGATGAAATAGCACAGATTGGTGAATTTATTTTTACAAGGTCAAGGGTATCAATATGACTGATAGTTATAGAACAGCTGTGAAGGAAGCTTATGCTGTAACTGATGACCATAGTAATGGACGTTGGATTCGTAACTTTAACCAAAAATTATTGGCACATATGTCTCGCCGTGTGACAAAAGATGAGTCGAGTGATTTTAATACAATTACAAGTGAGATTTAGAAAAATGAGGGAGGCATAAGATGACAGATTAGTAGCACCACCAAAAAGAAAAAGAGAATTCTGATAATGAAAATAAGGACTATAGCTCCTCCAAAAAGAGATGACTATGTAGCTCCTCCTAAAAAGGACAATCGAATTCTTCTAGATTATGTCGATCCAACTTCAAATGAATGGAGAAAAGAATATCTTTTCAAACCAAACCTTCTTCAGAATATCCAAAAGAGGAACCAAAACTAGATCCTCAAGTGATTCCTTATTCAGGATACGGTGGCTTTTTGATACACCAAAGCAAGACTTAAGTTTTTATATAACGGGTTATTTAGTGATTTCACTATTCAATTATGTTACTTCTTTTAATGAGTTAGGATTATGGGGAAAAAATCTTCGCCTATTTATGTCCTACTTTCGAACTACTACTTATTGTTGGTATATTGACTATCGTCGTTTCAAAAGGTGGAATTTTAGGATGGTTCTTTACACCCATACACGGTGGAATTCGTGCTGGATATGCTGCTTCTGAAGTAATGGATTATAGTGCTGGGAAAGTCAAACGTGGACTATTTTGGCGGCTATAAGATGAAAATGAAGAAAGATATTGGATCACATCTGCTTTCATTTTTGATTATTACGTATCATAGAAATTATTAAATATCTGTGCAATTCCAGTGTCATTTATCTCGTTATTCTTCCATAAGAGTACAGTTCGTAAATATGTAAGAGCAGTGAGAGAGGCTGTTAGAGGATAGAAATGACTTTTTATACTGCAGCGAGGACGCCAGCAGTTTCGCGATGCAGAACTCATGTTTTCTGTTACTGTAAAAGTAGTTTGAAAAACGAGAGTACTTGCATTTTTGGAAAAATAGCGTATTATTTCTTATATTCATGGACGAGAACGTTCTAGCTTTTTGATACAAGTAGCGAGCTACGATTGGTGAGAGATGTACATCTCAAAGATAGAGAATCATCCTCTGAGATATATTTCTGAAATCATAGTAGAAATATCGCCTAAATAGCGTTAACAATTTACCAAGTTGAAAAAGTGCTGAATACTTTTTCAAGAATTTGGGTGGTATCATGAAACTTTCTGCCCTGCTTTTTGCAGGGATTTTTATTTATAGACAAAGGAGGAAATGCAATGAAGATGAAAGAAACATTGCAAATTGGAAAAACAAATTTCCAATGCGTGAATTTACCTACAAAAGAATTAGATTATCAACAAGAATGGGAAGAAGCAAACCTCATGCACAACGTCAGTTAAAAATGAGGTAAACCTTCTTTCGTATTACATGATGGCCCTCCATATGCCAATGGGATGTTCATATGGGACATGCGTTAAATAAAATTTCAAAGAACTTTATTGTACGTAGTAAATCAATGAGCAGATTCCGTCGCTCCATTTTGTTCCAGGTTGGGATACTCACGGTTTACCAATTGAACAAAGCTTTGTAAATGCTGAAGGTGTTGATCGTAAATGTCGTGAAAGCAGAATTCCGTAAATTATGTGCAGAATATGCTTGGCGTCAAATTGACAATCAAAGAACAGTGTTCAAACGTTTAGGTGTAACTGGTACATGGATAATCCATATGTAACATTAAAACCTGAATTTGAAGCGGAACAAATTCGTGTATTTGGTAAAATGGCCGAAAATGGCTATATTTATAAAGGATTAAAACCAATTTATTGGTCACCATCTAGTGAATCTTCATTAGCGGAGCAGAAATCGAATATAAAGATGTGAAAGTGCTTCTATTTATGTAGCATTCAAAGTAAAAAGATGGAAAAAGGCTTTATTGGGTGAAGATACTTCATTTGTTATTTGGACAACAACTCCATGGACACTTCCTGCAAACTTAGGAATTTTCGTTCATCCAGATTATGTGTATGCACAAGTGAAAACTTCTACTGGTACATTCGTTGTTGCTAAAGATTTAGTAGAATCATTAACAACTACATTATCTTGGGAAAATGTAGAAATTTTACAAGAATTCCCAGGTAGTGCATTAGAATATATGACTGCTTGGCATCCATTCTATGAACGTGAATCATTAGTAATGAATGGAGATTATGTAACATTAGATGCGGGTACTGGTTTAGTACATACAGCTCCTGGACACAGGGAAGACGACTTCTATTATTCTCGTAAATATAATTTAGCAGTATTATCTCCAGTAGATAGCCAAGGTTGCTATACAGATGAAGCACCTGGATTTGAAGGTATGTTCTATGCTGATGCGAATAAAGTGATTACAGATTTATTAACTGAAAAAGGTGCATTATTAAACTTAAGTTATTTTGTACACAGCTATCCACATGACTGGCGTACAAAAAAACCAGTTATTTTCCGTGCGACACCTCAATGGTTTGCTTCAATTGATGCATTCCGTCAAGAAATCTTAGATGTGATTGAAAACGACGTTAAATGGTATCACCCATCTGGTCAAGTTCGTATTTATAACATGGTTCGTGACCGTGGTGACTGGGTTATTTCTCGTCAACGTGTATGGGGAGTTCCATTACCTGTATTTTATGCTGAAAATGGTGAACCAATTATTACGCCTGAAACAACAGAACATGTTGCTCAAATTTTTGAAAAACATGGTTCAGATGTATGGTTTGAGTGGGATGCAAAAGATTTATTACTAGAAGGCTTTTACTCATCCAGATTCTCCAAATGGAATCTTTACAAAAGAATTAGATATCATGGATGTATGGTTCGACTCAGGTAGTTCACATGCTGGAGTTTAGGAACTCGTGAGAATTATCATTCCCAGCAGATATGTATTTAGAAGGTAGTGACCAATACCGTGGATGGTTTAACTCAAGTTTAACAACCAAGTGTAGCGGTTCATAAAAAGCACCTTATAAAGCAGTTCTTTCTCAAGGATTCGTAATGGATGGAGAAGGGAAGAAAATGAGTAAATCACTAGGAAACGTTATTTCTCCAGCTAAAGAAATGAGAAGACTAAAGGGCAGATATTATTCGTTTATGGGTAAGTTCTGTTGACTATGAGTCAGACGTTCGTATTAGTGATGACATTTTAAATCAAGTATCAGAAGTTTACGTAAAATCCGTAATACAATGAGATTTATGTTAGCTAATACAACTGATTTTGATCCTAAAAGCTCATGCAGTTGCATTTTGAAGATTTACGTACAGTCGATCAATATATGTTAGTTAGATTCAATCAATTAGTAGATAGTATTCGTAAAGCATATGATAACTATCAATTCTCAACGGTTTATCAAGGGGTTATTAACTTCTGTACAGTTGACTTATCACAATTCTATTTAGACTTTGCTAAAAGATGTTGTGTATTGATCAAGAAATGGCTTTTGAACGTCGTGCAATGCAAACAGTATTGTATGATATTTTAGTGAAATTAACAAAATTATTGAGTCCAATTTTAGTGCATACAACAGAAGAAGTATGGAAATACTTAAAAAAGAGGAAGCTTATGTTCAATTAGCAGAATTCCCTGAAGTAACTCATTATGAAGGGGAAGAAGCTATTAGCTCGTTGGGCTGAATTCTTTTAAAGTTCGTAATACGGCTCTTAAAGCATTAGAAGAAGCTCGTAATGAAAAATTAATTGGTAAAAACTTTGAAGCAAAAGTAACACTATATCCAACTCAAGAAGTTGCTGATTTATTAGATAGCTTACAAACGGATGTTGCTCAATTGTTCATCGTTAGTCAATTAGAAGTTGCTCTGTAGGAACCACAACTCTTGAAAAATGCGGTTCATGGTGAAGGTGTTTCAGTTGTAGTGGAACATGCACAAGGGGAAACTTGTCAACGTTGCCGTGCGGTGAAAGTAGAAGTCGGAACATTAGAAGATGCTCCAACATTATGTCATCGTTATGCGACAATTGTCCGTGAATTTTATCCAGAAGCGCTTAACGGCGAAGAAGAATAATTTTTAAATGACTTCCTGTTATAGTAGCAGGTGGACGGCAGCAGCCCTGCGGTCTCATAAATAATGCTACTATGGTTTGATCCATAATAAAAACAGCTCTTTCCTAATGAGGGAGAGCTGTTTTTGTTGTTGAGAAATACTGTTGTTTTAATTGCTCTAGTGAATGAGCAACGCAACGGTAGCGATAGAGTCGAATTGATGGTTGAGTCGCTTCTTCTTCAATCGTAAAGAGAAAATAACGATCCTGACGATCTAATGCATTTTTCCATTCAGTTTAAAAATAAGGACGATTTGATTTTGACATGGATAATAATACATCATCGATTAAAAAGTCAGAGGAATTGTTAGAGAAGAATAGCGATAAAAATCTTCTTCAAAACGAAGGTATTCTTCACTAAAATAATTCATTTGCAGTTCATTACGATAATAATCTTGCTGATTCATCCTGTTCCTCCTCTACTTGTTGAATAGAGACAATATTCTCAATAAAAATTCTTTGATACCCATTACTGAGTTTTTAATAAACATTCCGTTGCAGTGAGGTTTTCTAATGTGCCTGTATAGTGTAATAATCTCAAGAATAGAAATATGAGCTTTTTAAAGAATATAACTGTAATTGCCCTAATAATAAATATTTTTCTTCTAAACTGAGTTGTGAATGAGTCGGGGATAGGAATGGCATCATCTTCTAATGCACTTGTATGTTCAGAAAGGAAAAATCCCATCCACTTTGCCATTTTTCGATCTTGATATAAGCGAGCAGAACGAAAGGGTAAGTAAGAACGATCAATCATTGTAATCCCTCCAATCCTCCAGCAGAATGTCCTCCCAATGAGTTTACTACGAGCAATATTTCTGGAACTTTCTAATAGGGAAGTTCCTTTTTGAATCGATAAAAATCCAAATTCATCTCTGAATCCCATCAATGGCTTGTTGTAATTTCTCTTCTTTTCCATGAGTATGGGATCATCGAATAATGAAATGATGGAATATTTGTCATCCACTAAGTCACTATAGCGTACTCCAATTTGGCGAACAGCACCGCTGTGATATTTTTATCGAAATAATTGTAAGATAGCCTTTGTTAAGACGGCTGTTTGATTACTTGGTTCAATAGTCTTGGCAATGAAGAGATGATTTCATTTCATATTTGGAAAAACCAATATAAATAGAAATGAGTTTTGTTTTTATGTCGTCTTCTTAAGCGAATGGCTACTTGTTCTGCCATTTCTGATAAGACAACTTCTATATCTTCTTGATGAATATAATCACGTGGTAAAAATCTGTGAATTACCAATTCCTTTTTGATTGTACTTTGTACGGTTGATGGATATTACTTTCGTCTACGCCATTGGCATGAAACCAAAGTTGAACTCCTATAATGCCAAATTCTTTTTGTAAATCATCCGGATTACTCTCAGCTAATTCACGAATACTATGAATGCCTAGTTTATGTAATCTTTTTCTGTTCTACTGCCAATTCCCCCAGAAATCTAGTTAAAGAAGAAATCTCCCATACCTTTGTTTCAACATCTTCATAGGACCAATTGGCGCGCATTGTTTTTGTTTTTAGCTTCATTATCTAGAGCTAGTTTAGCAAGAAGAGGATTTTGCATTGCTCATACCAACAGTTGAAATGATGCCTGTTTTTTCTCCATATTTCTTGTTGGATTTTTGGAAGAAAGAACATCTAATTTTTTCTTTTTTAGTGAATTGATGATGCGAGATAAAAATAATTCAAGGAAGAAGTTAAATCAATAAAAAGGCTTCATCAATGGAATAAGGAAGAATATCTGTAGGTGCAGCAAATTTTTGAAAAATCTTTTGAATTTCCATATCAATGTAGCTGATCCATTCTTGGGAACAATCACATGTTTTTGTGCCCAATTTTCTACATATCGTATAAAATTTTTGATGGATGGGTAATCCTTGTCTTTTGCAGCAGCTAGATTGAATTTTTCGTTTGAATATGAAAAAGGTAAATCATAAGAGCGACTGACATTTACTTTTCCAAAAATCTTCTTAAAAAAATAGGGAAGAAGCAAGAATCAGTCCATTAGCATTATCTGCACGACTCATGACACAAAAGGCAAAGTTGTTAATGGATTCAATCCACGTCTACACACTCCACACTAGCATAGAATGATTTCATATCAATAAAAGGCAATATCACTATGTGGTTCTCTTGCATAATCAATAACGGTCATTTTTGAACCTCTAGGAAGCAGATACTGGCATAAAGTGATTCACGACGAGTCCAACTACTTGTGGATTTTTTCTTCATAAGGAATGAATTGCTCTGGGTAATCTGGATTTAAAGAAACCATTCTAAAGCCTTTGTTCATCTCGATATAATTTCTTAATATAAACTGCCTCGTTCCATGTTAGAGCATAGACTGCTCCATCATAGTCAAATCCATTGGCTTGAATAAGAGCAACTTCACCATTTTGATAAGTGGGACTCATCGAATCTCCTTGAATCCATGCAGCGATATCATATCCTCGTTGCTCGGTTGGAGAGTAGACAATTTCTGTTTCATATTCATCAAAAATTCCTTTTCCTAATCCGGCAGAAAGTTTTACTTCTGCTAATACGGTAATAGGATAGAGCGTTTTTGGCTTTGTTGCTGATGAAGTAATTGCTCTACATGAGTGTTCTGCCTTTTTGATTGTTTGAATGTAGTTGTAAATAGTTCGTCACAATAGTATATTCTGATTCAAAATAACTGGCTTTCTACATTGAAGATGTCTGCTAATGCGAATAAATTTTTTGATTAGGAATTGTTTTTCCATTTTCCCAATGATGGTAAGCTACTCGACTAATTTCTAGTTGTTTGGCGATAAAAGATTGAGAATATCCTTGTTGCGTACGGATTTCTTTTAAAACGATTTGCTGAAGACATGATTCACCTCAATTGTTAATTTATAACTTAACAATATTTTAGCATATAAAATGTGGAATGGCAATATCTTGCCTATATTAATAGCGAATAAAATTGAAAAATGATAAGATACAAGAGAAGAATGGGAGGAATTATATGAGAAATAAAGTTCGTTTTAAAGAAAAAAATTATTTCTAGTTACAACATTATCATTTGAGTTTGATGGAAGTACAATTGGAAAAGAAGCTACTCCCTAATCAATGGGTAAATGGAAAATGTTTGATTGAAAATGCTTTTTGTATCTTTAAAAGTTAATGGAGAATTTCTCCGTGTAAGAGAAGTAGATCGAGTGGATTGAATCTTTAAGAAAAATAAAAAGAAAATGAAGAGGAAGAGCCTTGGCATTTATCATTTGAAGAAGAGGATATTTAGCTTATATTTTTCTCCTAAAGAATATGAATCAGATGTTAGTTTATTAGAATTCGAGTGCGCCCTTTTTATCAAAGGTGGAAGATATTTAACAGAATATTATGAAATTAGTTTATTTGAAGAAGAAATTTTAAAATTACTAGACTTCTTAGAAGCTTGCTGGAATTCAGTATTGCTTCAAAAAGAAAAGATTGGAGCCAAGTCATCAAGATGGAGAATATAAATATTGCCGTGTAAGCTTTGAAGGTAGAAAACAATATGTGTATTTATACCATAAAAATCTAGAAGTAGAAGTGGGCGATTATGTAACAGTTCCGGTTGGAGAATATTTCCAAGAGTGGAAGCTTTCGTTGAAAAAGTTTTTATGGAGATGAAGAGGCAGCTGATTTTTCCAATAGAAGAATTGAAATATATCACAAATAGTTGTTTCTTCCCAAAAAAAGAAGCTGTGAGCGAGTATCAGTTATCCATTCCAAGAGAACAGATTATTTATAATTTAGAGAAAATGAATTAAGAGAAAAAAACGATTTTTGGAAGCAAAAATAAAACAGTCAATCCTGTGCATATTTTAAAAACAACGATTGGGGAATTTTGGCTGGAAGCAGATGGAGAAGTTATTCCAATGCATTACGAATTTACGAAATTAAGAGTATGGAAAAGAAAAATTTAGTCAATGGTTCGTATCGTTTAAGACCAGCTCAATTAGAGGTGTTAGCAGGCAAAAATGGTTGTATTAAAAAGCTTCGATGGATTTCGAGGAAATGCGCTATATTAAATCTTATGAGGGAATTGATTTATTAGGAGCACAGTGGCAGTGGAATCAGCTAGCCGTTGGAATGTGGGCTGAAAAAGTAGATCCAGAACACTATGAGATTGAAGTGGATTCGAATGGTGTCGTTTACTATCCACCAGCAGCGAAGAAGGCTTCCTTTGGAGTAGCGTGGACAACGTATGTAGATGATGATGACGCTACAATTTGGATGAATATAGAGTAAATAGGGTGAAGAGATGACGGAAAAATTATTTGTAGATAGAGAGTTAGATGTTTGTATTGCAGACGACATTTTGGTATACGTGAATATCAAAAATTGAATTACCAAGACAACAGAGAATTGATTCCTTATCTTTTAGATGCGTCTATTTTTGAATTTGAATGTCCTTATTGTCGAGAAGAATATACTGTGTTAAAAGATCAAGAGGATTTGTAATCGATAATCAGGAAAAGAAATATCGTATTTATTATAGTGACAATGAATATGATAATGGTGTTAAACTCATGCAAGTGTCACATGGATTAGGAATTACGTCAGAAGAAGAAAAAAAGATTTTGTTCTTGAAGTTCGTGCATTAGATGAACAAGGGTATCGTATTCGTTTTGAACCGAACTATGGTTCAGCAGTGGAAAAAGATGATTATTTTTGAAGCGGGTTTAAATGATGTAGCAGTCAGATTGCTGAAATCATATATGGAGCTTGAGTATGATTTTGATAAAGAATTTGATCATTTAGTATTTATAGATGATCGAAGACAGAGCTTTTGTTGGTGTACAAGATGGTCGTCCTGTATTTGCAGTAGAATTTGATGAAGAGGAATATGAGGCGATTTTTAGAAGCTTTTGCTGAAGAGTGTGAATGTATACAGTATGAAGTTGATACTTATGAAATTAAGAAAATTATGAAAAAGCGTCTCGAAGAACTTGAAGAAGACGAAAAACTAGACTTCGCTGAGGTTGAAAAGGACTGCATGAAATTCGATTTTACGAATTTCATGCAGTCCTATTATTTTTATTAAATTAATCTAATTCTGCTTCTTGGGATTCTGGATATCCGTGGGCTACACGACTTGCTGCTGCTGCTGCGATAGCACCTACGATGTCATCTAAGAATGTGCACGTAGCCACTTGATTTATCATTTAAGTAATTCTAAGAATTCCCTGGTTTTACTTTATCGATATAACCATAGTTTGTAAATCCGATAGAACCATATACATTCACGATAGATAATGCTAAGATTTCATCGACACCGTATAAAGCCTTCATCTTTTAGATAAGAATATCGTTTAATGATGTGATAGTTGATTTTTCTTCTGCTAATTTATCCAACTCAATTCCTGTAATAATGGCGTTTTGTACTTCACGTTTTTCAGATACACTATTCAACATCAATATAGCAGTCTTCTAAGTCGTTAAATCTAGGGTAAAATATGGTTTCTTGTAAGAAATAAACTAATTTTGCAATTTCTTCTAACTCAACTCCACGTTCATGAAGAAGTGATAGTGCATATTCATGTAATTCTTTTGTATTTTTCATAAAAACTCTCCTTCCACGTTTCCAATTGTTTAATGTGAAACGAATACATCATTATAACATATGTGACTAGAAAAGAGAAGAACTATGAATCGTTTGGATTCTTTTCTCAGGATGAATGTATGCCATTGCTTGGTTAACAGCAATCGGCGCTTCACCAAATCCTGTTGCGATAATTTGAACTTTGCCTTCGTATGTGGCAATGTCACCAACAGCAAATACACCTGGAAGGTTTGTTTCCATTTTACTATTTGTGATAATCGCATTTCTTTGAAGTTTTAATCCCCAATCTTTAATAGATCCGATAGAAGAGGAAATACCATAGCTGACAATGAAGTCATCCACTTCTAATTCAATTTCTTCTTCTCCACGAGCTTGTTTAAACGTAACAGATTGAAGTGTATTTCCATCTCCATTTAAGCGTTCTGGAATAAATGGTGTGAAGATTTCAACGGAAGAATTTTGAAGTAATTCAACGCTATGTTCGTGTGCTCTAAATTGTGGGCGACGGTGAATGATGCTAACTTTTTTAGCGATATTTTCTAACGCTAATGCCCAGTCAACGGCTGAATCTCCACCACCACAAATGGCAATGTTTTTATCTCTAAATTCTTCTAAATTAGTCACGAAGTAGTGCAGTTGATGATTTTCATAATTTTCTGCCTTCTAATTCTAATTTACGAGGACGGAAAGCTCCGTTCCCACATGCAATAATAATCGTTCTTGCAAAGTGTTTTTGTTTAGAAGTTGTAATTTCATAGTAGTCTTCGAATTTTTCAATTTGAAGAGCTTCTTCTTCTAAGCAAATTTGTGTAGCATCAAATCTGTCTAATTGCTTAATTAAGTTTTCTACTAAATCTCCAGCTAAAATTTCAGGATAAGCAGGGATATCGTAAACCATTTTTTCAGGATATAACATTCCAGGTTGTCCACCAGTTGAGGAAGGCTTTCGATAATTTTACACTAGCTTGACGAAGTCCGGCATAAAAAGCTGTAAATAATCCAACGGGTCCACCGCCAATAATGGCAATATCTACGATTTCTGTTGTTGTCATTTCATTCTCCATTCTTAGAAATATAAGAAGCGTAATAGGATTGCAATCACGATTCCTGTCATTGCACCACCAAATACTTCTACTGGTTTTATGTCCAAGATATTTCTTAATAATTAATTTTTTTATTTTTCTTCTGTATTAAATAATTGAATTGGTTCATCATCATCAATTTCAATATCTGATAATTTTGTAGATTCATCTCTTAATTGTTCTTCAAATAATTGTGATAATAAAATTCCTTGTTCACCACTTTGGCGTCTAACCGCCATCGCATCAAACATGACAATTACACCAAATGTTGTGGAATTGCTACAAGTGGGAAAGCAAATCCATATTCCAATCCAAGAGCTGTAATGAGTGAAGTAACGGCAGCAGGTGAGAACTCGGCATTCCACCTGTACTTGTCATAAGGGATAAATGTGCTCCTTTTTCGAGTGAAAAAGGCAATTGGAAATTTAACAAATTGTGCAAAATAATATTGATGATAATGCTGCTATTAAAGGATAATTTTTCAAAAATAGTCATATATATACACTCTTTCCTAATTAGTCTTTTATACTATACCATATTCTTAAACGTTATACCAAATAAGGAAAGGAAAAACAGTAAATAAAAAGGGAAAGTTTTTGACGAGCGTGGTATACTAAGCACAGTAGAATTCGAAAGAAGGTATATTCATGACAGAAGTAAATCAAGTCCCAATTCACTGTGAAACATGTCAAAAGACTTTTGATTATACGATTTATCAAAATGTGAATGTGACTGAAACTCCAGAATTAAAAGAAAAATTAATCAATCAAACAGTATTTCAATGTACTTGTCCACATTGTGGGCAAAAATACTTTATTCCATATATTTTTGAATTATCAGGATATGGATAAGAAAATTTTTAATTCATTTTTATCCAAAAGAAGAAGAAATGCAAAAGGAATTGCAACAAGTCTTAATCGATGATCAAACAACAAATCAAGATTTCTTAAATTGCGGATATGCTGTTCGTTATGTGGGAAGCTGTGATGAATTTTTGAAAAAGTTATGCATTGCTGAAGAAGGGTATGACGATCGTATTATTGAAATTGTAAAATATTATTGTGTCGATCGAATGTTGAAAAAAAATATCGTATTTGATCGTATTCTTTTTAGTAATCAGCAAGAAGCTGGAGTAGGAATTTATATTGTTAACGGGAAGCAAATTTCTCATTTTATTCCAGTTTCAGAAGAACTGTTACAAATTGCAGAAAAAAACAATTAGAAAAAGCAAAACCAGAAAAAGATTTGTTAGTGGATCGTTATTGGGCACAAATTGTTGCTTCTGTTGGGCAAGAATAGGTTGAAACTTCGTCCATAAATTGATAAAAAGGCATTTTATGGTTTAATTGAAACAGTATAAAACTTAGAAAAGAAGGGAAGAATAAGGGGAAAATGGTTATATTTCCACAATTAAGAAGACAATTAAAAGGTAACCCTGTTGTGATTTTACATACAAATATGGGGGATATTACTTTAGAATTATTTAAAAAGCGTGCACCGAAGACTGTTAAAAACTTTGTGACACATGCGAAAAATGGATACTACGATGGAGTGATTTTTCCATCGTGTCATTGAAAGACTTTATGATTCAAGGTGGAGACCCGACTGGTACTGGTATGGGTGGTGAATCGATTTGGGGTCCAAAATTTGAAGATGAATTTTCAAAAGAATTGTTTAATCTTTATGGAGCTCTTTCAATGGCAAATGCTGGGCCAAATACAAATGGTTCACAATTTTTCATCGTAACAGCGAAACATGTTCCAGCTCAAATGTTAACCCAATTAAAAAGAGATGGGATGGCCAGAAAAATTGTTGAAGCTTATGCAAAAGATGGTGGAACACCTTGGTTGAATCGTCGTCATACCGTTTTTTTGGTCGTGTTGTTGAAGGAATGGATGTCGTATTAAAAATTGAATCCGTTAAACGTAATGGTCAAGATCGTCCATTAGAAGATGTTGTGATTGAATCAACTACAGTAGTGAAAAGGTAGGGTTTGAACATGACACAGACGTATCGCATTGGAGATGTGATTACTGCTAAAAGTGACAGGAGTTCAGCCTTATGGAATTTTTCTAGCTTTGGATGAAGAAACACAAGGTTTAATTCATATTTCTGAATGTAAGCATGGATATATGGATAATGTGCATAATTTTGTAAAAATTGGAGAAGAAGTCACTGCAAAAGTGATTGATGTAGATGAATTTACCGATAAAAATTAGTTTGTCGATTCGTGCATTAGAAAAAAACTGGAAGTACCTTCTACACCAACGAGAATTAAGCGAAACAAGAAACGCTTTACTCCTCCAATTGGATTTTTCATCTTTAGCGCATCAATTGCCGTATTGGATTGAAGAGGCGCAAGAAAAAAATTTGTAAAGCCGAAAAGAAAATAAAGCATAGTAGTACTCATTTTATAGAAAAAAATTGATATAATAGAAGAAGAAATTTTTAGGAGGTTCATCATGGGACATATTTCATTTGATTATTCCAAAAGCATTAGGTTTCTTTAATCAAGAAGAAATCGATCGATTACAATCAACTGTAACAGCAGTTGACAAAGATTTAAAGAGAGGGATTAGGAGCAGGTGCAGATTTCACTGGTTGGATTAACTTACCTCGTGACTATGATAAAGAAGAATTTGCTCGTATCAAAAAGCAGCTAAAAATTCAAGAAGATTCTGAAGTATTAGTTGTGATTGGTATTGGGGGTTCATATTTAGGAGCTCGTGCAGCTATTGATTTCTTAAATCATGCATTTTATAACTATTTACCAGCAGAACAACGTAAAACACCGCAAGTGTTATTCGCAGGAAACAGCATTAGCTCAACTTACTTACATGGTTTAATTGAGTTAATTGGAGATCGTGATTTCTCAGTAAACGTTATTTCTAAATCAGGTACAACTACAGAACCAGCGATTGCATTCCGTGTGTTCAAGGATTTATTAATTAAAAATATGGTAAAGAAGAAGCAGTTAAAACGTATTTATGCAACAACTGACCGTGCTCGTGGAGCATTAAAATCAGAAGCAGATGTTGAAGGTTATCAAACATTTGTAATTCCAGATGATGTAGGTGGTCGTTTCACTGTATTAACAGCTGTAGGTTTATTACCAATTGCTGTAACTGGTGCAGATGTAGATGCATTAATGCAAGGGGCTGAAGATGCTCGTGTGGCTTACAGCTCAGCAAACTTAAAAGAAAAATGAAGCTTATCAATATGCGGTAGCTAGAAATGTGTTATACCGTAAAGGTAAAGTGACTGAATTATTAATTAACTACGAGCCAACTTTACAATACTTCTCAGAATGGTGGAAACAATTATTCGGTGAATCTGAAGGGAAAGATTTGAAAGGTATTTATCCTTCAAGTGCGAACTTCTCAACTGATTTACACTCATTAGGTCAATATATCCAAGAAGGTCAACGTAATATCTTCGAAACTGTTATTAAAGTAGGTACTCCTAATGAAACTGTAACAATTCCTGAAACTGAGGAAGATTTAGATGGTTTAGGTTATTTACAAAAGGTAAAACAATGGATTTTTGTAAATACAAAAAGCTTTCCAAGGTACTTTATTAGCGCATACAGACGGTCAAGTGCCAAACTTTGTTGTAACAATTCCTGATATGTCAGCTTATACTTTAGGTCATTTAATTTGCTTCTTCGAAATCGCTGTAGGTATTTCTGGTTACTTAAATGGTGTGAATCCGTTTGACCAACCTGGTGTTGAAGCGTATAAGAAAAAAATATGTTTGCTTTATTAGGTAAACCAGGATTTGAAGAACTAGCAGAAGAGTTGAACAATCGTTTATAATATAAATATTTTTAATGGAATTTCCAAAATGTAGCAAGGACGCAAGCAGCCTCGCCAAGCGAGTCTCATTGCTAAATTTTGAGCCTAAAGGTCTCAAAAATTTCCTGTGATTGGAACAGCTTATGCCGTTTCAATCACTACTGCTACGGGGAAATTCCTTTTTGTTTACCATCATAACATGTGTACGTATTGGAGTTAGAAATGGAATTTCCAAGATGTAGTAAAGGACGCCAGCAAACCTGCGGTTTCATGGCTGCTATATGGAAATTCCTTTTTATATTGGACATTAAAAAGACACCACTTTGTGGTGTCTTTCGTCATAATAGTTCATTCTACCAAATCTTTATAGTAATAAATCGCTAATTGGGTTCTGTCTCGTAAGTTTAATTTCTCGAGAAGTAATGATAGGTAGTTTCGGATGGTGCCTTCGCTTAAGTACATTTTTCTGCGATTTCTTTATTATTGTATCCTTCTGCTACTAAATACAGTAATTCATTTTTCTCTTTCGTTCAGGAGCTTGCTAGTTTTTTTCTTTGAACTAATTTTTAACGGGCATATCGATGGTTGAATCGTATACAATTTGATGATTCATAACCGCTTCGATGGCAGGGATGATGCCTTTAATATGTTGTTTTAGTAAATATCCTTTACAGCCAATTGCTAATGCTTTTTGTAATATATTCATCATCTTGAAAGGTCGTTAAAAATAAAATTTTTTTGCTTCAGGATAGTCTTGTAAAAATATGACTAGCTGCCTCAATCCCAGAAGTAGGTTCCATTCGAATGTCCATTAACACTAAATCAGGCTGATGTTGTTCGTATAGTTGAATCGCTTCGCATCCATTGCTTCCCATTCCAACGACTTCAATATGAGATTGGGCAGATAGGATGGTTTCTAATGCTTGTAATACTAAATAATCATCATCAATAAGAATCGTCTTAATCATGAGAGGCCTCCTGTTTTGGAATACGAATAAAAATTTCATATCCATTTTTGTTTGAAGTGTAAAATCTCCATTATGTTTTTCCACTAATTCCTTCATCATTGTTAGTCCCATACCTGAGGGAGTGTTAGTTGGACGGTCACCATTGTCTTTATAATCAATGGTGTAGGTTGTTTTTGTTCCAAAAGGAATAATTGAAGTTGTGTTCCATTGGAATGTTTCATAAAGTTTGTCGTCAATTCCTTACAAATTGTTAAAATATCATATTTTATAGTAATCGGAATACTATCTGATATAGTATTCGTAAAATTCACTTGTGCTTTTTCCTTTAAAGGTTGAAGGAGTGTATCCATTCTTTGCGAAAGTGAGAAGGAGTCATCATACATTTGATGAATAGTTAATCGAATGTTATCCATTTCCTGTTGTAAAAATGCTTGATAAATGTTCTAATTTTTTTCTTCCACAACGGGTTCAGTTGTAATAATTTGTAGAGCTTCCAATTGCATAATAGAAGCACTCAAAAGTATGTCCTAGTTGATCATGTAATGCATGAGAAACTCGATTTCTTTCTTTCAAGGTAGCAATTTCCATTTGTTTTAAAAACTTCTTTCAGAGCTTGATTGTTGACGTTGGACTAATTTCAAACGTTCTAGTTCTAAATCATTTTGTATTTGATAATTTTTCTTTTGAAAAAGCTTCATCCTTTTGAGTTTGTAACATAATATAACTACCAATGATACCGAGGATAAAGGTAAATAAATTAGGCTGTAAAAATAAAATTATCCCCTGAAAAAAATTCCCCATTAAACCATATAAGTGAACAGAATGCATAATGAACAGTACACTATAAAGTCCAGTCTGTGGAAAGAGAATACAAAGTATTCCAGAAATCCCTAATGCAATTGATGAAATGAATTTTGAACTGACATAAGGGAAAAAGAGAGGATATACATACAAAATCCTAGAAAAATTGTCATCAGTTCAATATTTTTCCTGTGCTAAAAATACTGATGAGAATAAAAAAATAATGATTTTTCAATGAATGTACGCAAGACTATCCCTCCAATCTGCTTTTTATTGTAGTGTAACTGAAAAAGACATAAAAATTCTATAAAAATATGACAAATGTCATATGCAGATGATGATATTTGACACTAGGTAAGAGTGAAGACATTTTATATACTAAGATTGTGATGAAAAGGATAGGTGAAAATATGGAAACAAGTATTGTAGTTAAAGGTTTAGTGAAACGATATAAAGATTTAATGGCGTTAAATCACTTTGAAATTGAGATTCAAAAAGGGAGTTATTAGCGCTTCTTGGTCCAAAATGGATGTGGAAAAACAACTTTAATCAATTGTATGCTAGGATTTTTAACATTTGATAGTGGAGAGATTACCGTATTAGGAGAAAATCAATTTCCATTATCTGCTAAAGCTAGAGGGCAAATTGGATTGTAGCCACAAGAGTTAGCTTATTTAGAAAAATTTAACAGTGGAAGAAAATATTGATTTCTTTTTGTGGACTATATATTTCAGATTCAACAATGCGAAAACAATATGTAAAAGAAGCGATTGAATTTACAGAATTACAAGATTTTTCGTAAATTTCTTCCAAAAATTAAGTGGTGGATTGAAACGTCGATTAAATATTGCTTGCGGAATTGTCCATAAACCTTCCTTAATTTTTCTTTGATGAACCGACTGTTGCAGTTGATACTCAAAAAGCCGTTCGTTTATTTTAGACGGAATTCGTCAATTAAATGAAAAACGGTAGTACCATTATTTATACCACTCATTATTTAGATGAAGTGGATGGATTAAGTGATCGTATTGTGATTATGGATAAAGGAAAAAAAGCATTATCTCTGGAACATCTCAAGAATTAAAAGCATCGATTACTACTTCAGAAATTATTCAAGTAGAATTAACGACCATTCCAACGAGTGAACAATTAGAGATTAAGACAAATTCCTCAAATTTTAGTGATGGAAGAACAAAAACAACAGTTGAAGTTTCATTTTAAAAAAAGGAAATAATCATTTAATGCATGTAGCGAATACGATTGAAGAGTTGCAATTAAATTATGTTCGTTTATATAGTGAACAACCAAGTTTAGATGATGTATTTTTTAGCATATACTGGGAAAAGGACTTCGTGATAGATAATGACATTTCTAAAGTTATTTAAGTATTTATTTAAAAATACGGTAAAAGATTTTTGCATTTTTCATTTTGGGTATTATGTTATCCAGTGATTTTTAACGACTTTCTTTTATTTATCTCTTCTGGTGTGATTCATCAAGAATTGACTCCAGTTCGTGTTGCAATTATGAAGGATCATCCATTTCATTTTGTCTTTGAACAAGCAGGTGAAAATTTTTAAAATCATTGATGTAACATCAGCAGAAGAGGGCAAGCAGCTAACGCTTGAAGAAAAAGCAGATGGATTTGTTGAAAAATAATTTAGATATTGTAGTGGCAAAAGAATCAGGTGTTCCTCAAAGTGTTTTTGAAAAAAATGTGGTCACTCAAATCAAAACAAGTTCAATCTCTTGGGAAAAGTGCCTCTACCATTGATTTTTAAAAAGTTGGATTAAAGAAACAAAGAGTGATGTTAGTGAAGGAACGATGATGTTTTTATTCAAGTCTAGCAAGTTTTGCAATGTATTCTATCTTTAGTGGAGTTGTTTGTGTAGCATATATGAATGGTAATTTATCTGAAGTAGGACGAAGAGTTATGGGAAGTTCATTTAGTAAATGGAAATTTCTGATTTACAGTTTTGCTACAGGATTAACGTTGAATGTGCTTTCGAATGCCCTTTTATTAGTGTATATGACTCAAATTTTAAAATTACAGTTATTTACAGATTGGACAGGTAGTATTTTATTAATGCTTATAGGAAATGTTTTTGGATTATCCTTTGGAATTTTAATAGGAACTCTTCAACAGTTGAGTATACAAGGACGGATTATAGTAGCATTAATGACCAATATGATTGCATCTGCTATTGCAGGATTAATGGGAAGTAGTATACGAGTATTTATGAATACCCATCTCCCATGGGTAAATCAATATAATCCAGTTGCTTTGATTGTGTCTGGATTTTATCAATTAAACCGTTTAAATGAGGGAACACAAATGACTCGTATTTTTGGATTACTTGGAATTTATACACTTCTATTAATGGTCTTTTGCATTATGGAGATTAAGGAGAACACGTTATGACAGTTTATAAGTATTTTTTTAAAACTTGCGAATCGTTACAAAATATATGGCATTATTTATTTAGTCATTTTTTATGGGAATGGCTTTACTTCAAATTTCTGGGACAGATGAAAGGAAGCATTTTGAAAATGTCCCAGTTAAAAATCATGATTAAAGATGAATCCAATGGCTCTAACGAAATCATTAATCAATTGATTCAAACGCTTCAAAAAGAAACATGAAGTTCAAAAACGACAAAAAGTGATACGAGTATGAAAGAAGCTATCTATGCAGGAGATGTAGATGCAGGATTATGGATTCCAAGTGATGCTCAATCAAAATTGGAACAAGAACAAGAAGTTGTTGAGATGGAAATCTCCAATTCATTATCGGGACATTTAATTCGTGAGTATGTAAATTCTTATCTTCGATATGCAGTAGCTTTGAAAAAGAAGAATTTTTAATCCAGAAAAATAGAAAAAGATTATGGATCAAGAAGTAACAGTAACGCTTCTTTCTAAAGAAGAATCCGTATCCAGTCAATACTCTAAAGAAAAATTTGGTGTAAATTATTTTGCCTATAGTCCATTTATCTATTTTTTTCAGTGTTCATTTATTTATTTGGTACGATTTTTTTCTAAAATGAAAAGGAAAAAGAAGTTGCCAAGAGAATTGCGATTGCGATGAAAGATGAGCGTCAGTGATGTTGGAACAATTTTAGCTAGGGTTAACGATTGTATGCTTGATTGTTGGCATTAATCTGTTTTTGTAGGATTTTTAGCTCCTGAATTTTTATGCAAGTTCTCAAGCGTTGAAGATTTTATTATTGAGTACAGCGTCGGCAATTTCAGCTTATTCTTTGTCATTTCTTTGTGCAGTAGTAATTGGCGAGAATCAATATGCTTATTCAGCTGCAAGTACAATTTTGGGAACGGGGCTGGCATTTTTATCCGGAATTTTTGTTCCTTTAGAATTGGTAAGTTCATATGGAGTCAACATTGCTAAATTCTTCCCTGTTTATTATGTAACTTCAGCAGCGAACAATTCTTCAACAGAGTTTTTCTAGTTATGCATTCCATTTAGGGATGATTGTTTTATTTACTATTTTATATGTCGTAATGGCGTTTAGCGTGCAGCGCATTCGTCGTATAAATAAATTTTTAATTGGAAATTCCTAGTAAATTCTCAATCTAAGTTCTAGTTTTTGATACTTAACTAGAAGTTACTTTGAAAACTTTACGGGGAATAGTAGCGAATGAGTATGAAATCTGGCAGTAGAAAAATTCCTGAAATGCTATAACATTAAGTGAAATAGATAAATAAATTAAAAATTAAGAGAGGTCTTTCGGCAAATGTTAGGATATGATAAAAAGTTAGAATTTAATTATAAAAAATCTGGCGGTTTTATGGTTAATTGCGGTTGCCATAGTTATCGCTGTTGCTACCTTAATAGGTGGACAACAAATTATAAATATGCAAGTGTTTAGTATAGGTTATGTAGTTTGCTTTTTTTCAATTAATATGAATAAAAACTTACTAAAAACTATCCACTGGATCATCGACTAAATTTCAAAAATAAGGTTTCTCAATACTCAATAATATTACTGTTTATATTAATGATTTTTAGGAGGTCCATTTTTTTCTACGGAGAATTGGAGATTGATATGGTTGGGAGCATTATTAGCCACAGCATTGCATTTTTCCATTCTATTTTGTACATGGAAAATCAATGGTTTTATTAGGAATTATGTGCACTATTAATATTATCATGGGGTATATTTTTTTCTGGTGTCTCTTTGGTACTATTTGCCTATATTGATGCAATAATTAAATTTATATTTGGGTTTATTTGTTATTTTTTCTAAAGTAACAAAAGCAATAAATTACAATTGTTTGTTGAACTAGCAACTTAATAAAAATAACAGGAAACAGTAAATCGGAAAAAGGTTTACTGTTTTTTCTTTTGCTCAAAATAAGAAAGAGAGGAAAAGAATATATGAAAAAGGAGCAGTCTTTGAAAATAGCTTTACAGAGAGCAAGAACTTAAGCAAAAGATAAATTTTATCAGCTAATCATATCTCTAATTCGTAAAGAGGAAGCCGATATCAAAAATATAAAAATCATAGAGAAAAAGAGAAGAAACAGAAGTAGAAATTACAGAAAAACCAAGAGGCAGAAATGGACATCGAATAATAGTTTCTTGTTTACAAAAGGCGCAAAATATACACCTTAACAGGTGTAGGGACCCCAAAAAGTTAGATTTTTGGTCTAACTTTTTGGGGTCGGTACTCGTCAATCGAGGCTCATGGCTGTTACAGGGGAATTTCTTTTTGTTGTCCCTATCATAGTTTTTTTATTGCATCCATCTTTGTTTTCATCTAACATAGAACAAAAGAGCTATAAGGAGGAATTTTATGAAAATTGTTGGATTAACAGGTGGGATTTCTTCTGGGAAATCTACGGTATCTTCTTATTTAAAACAATTAAAAATTCTGTCATTGATGCAGATGAGTTGCTCGTAAAGTAGTCGAACCCAATAGTCAAAGGCGCTATAGAAATTAGAAAAGCTCGGTAGTGATGTATTTGAAGAAGATGGAAGCTTAAATCGTCAAAAATTAGGGGAACTAGTTTTTCAAATGCAGAAAACCGTCAAAAATTAGATGAACTATTACAGCCTCTCATTAAAAATTATGATTTTTAGATGAAATCGAAGAGTATCGTCAAAAAGGGGAAATAATGATTGTTTTAGATTTGCCCTCATTATTTGAAAAAGCATTATGAGGAATTATGCGAAGAAATTATCGTTGTTTATATTCCAAAAGAACTACAATTAGAACGATTAATGAGAAGAAATCAATATACAAAAACAAGAAGCGTTATCTCGAATTGATTCTCAATTATCCATTGAAGAAAAACGAAAAAGAGCGACAGTTTTATTGGATAATCGAGGCACGATTCAGCAGTTATATCATCAAGTTGAACAGTGGCTAGTAGAAACGAAAAATGATATACTACAATAAGAAAAAAACTTGAAGAAAGGGGACATCGTCATGCAATGTCCAAGATGTAAATTTAATGGTTCACGAGTGATTGATAGCCGTCCAGCAGACGATGGTCGTTCAATTAGAAGAAGAAGAGAATGTGATGAATGTGGTTATCGATTCACAACTTTTTGAACGGTTAGAAAAAGCTCCGATTTTAGTCATTAAAAGAAATGGAAATCGCGAGGCGTTTAATCGTGAAAAATTATTAAATGGATTAGTTCGTTCTGCTGAAAAACGTCCGATTCCATTAAGTCAATTAGAACAAATTGTCAATGAAGTAGAACATACGATTAATCAAGAAGGAGAAAATGAAATCTCAAGTATGTTAATTGAGAGATGGTCATGGACTATCTTGCTAAAATTGATGATATTGCCTATATTCGTTTTTGCTAGTGTATATCGTCAATTTACCGATAGAAAAAAATGTTCTTAAAAAGAATTAGAGAGAATGTCTTTTGAAATGGATCGTAAAGATAGTAAATCATAATAGGAGGATCAAATGGACGAGAAATCAATAAAGTGGAGTCAGTTGAATCCACGTGATTGTATTCAAGTGACACAGCAAGTTTGGCTGACACAACGTGAATTACAATTTGTGACGCAATTATATGTACCATTTTTAGGGTTCAAGCCTCAACTTTATATTTAGTCTTATTTAGTGAGCTTTCTCCGAATTCCTATCAAAGTGATGTCATTCGATTGGCAGATTTATTAGCCTTAGTGAATATGGGGATTCCAGATTTTTATCAAGCAAGAATCCGTTTAGAATCAGTTGGCTTATTAAAAACCTATCGCTATGAAGATGAAGAATCGATTAGTGCTCAATATACATTTGAATTACAAGCACCAGCGAGTCCGAATTTATTTTTCAAAGATGCTTTTATTATCGACACTTTTTAGTGAATCAAGTAGGTCATCAACGTTTTGAAATCTTACAAAAACGTTTTTAGTGTAAAGGAAAAGGCTCCTTATGGTCAAGATGTCACCAGTACTTTCCAAGAAGGATTCCAATTACCTTTTAATATGTCACAGTACAAGCGAAATATTGCTCAAGAAAAACAAATGATTAAAGATGTAAAGCAACAAGAATCATTAGTTATGAATTCTAATATTGATTGGGAATTATTAACGGACTTATTAAAGAGCCAATTTGTTCATGAACAGGCTTTAACAGATGAAGTGAAGCAAATGTTAAATAGTTTCCAAATATATTATGGATTAACGGAAAGAGAAATTGCGCAATATGTGATTTATGCTGCGGATTTATCAACGGGTGAAATCGATGAAAAGGAATTGTATTCGATTATTATTAATGCTAATCAGCATTTAGCAGCTCCCTAAAACAAGAGGAGGCTACTGTAACTTCAGTTGTTCCGAAAGAAGAAAAGTATGCCTGAAGTTTCAGAAGTTGTTGTAGAAGAACAACAAGAAACAACTCCAATGTCTACTCATTTACCCTCAGGCGATTCAACGATTAATTACATTAGCAAAAGAAATGACGCCTTTTGACTTTATGACAAGTATTAAGCAACAAAGAAATGGTTATGTTTCAAATGGAGAACAACGGATTATTTTTAGATTTAGTTCAAGTAGGAACGATTTTCATCTGAAGTGATTAATATTTTAATTCATTACGTATTAGTTGTTAAAAATAATCCAACGATTAATAAAAATTTAATGGATACGATTGCGAATGATTGGAGTCAAAAAGGGATTCAAACAGCTGAGCAAGCTATTGAAGCAGTTCGTCAAAGAGATAAAGAATTTAAAGCTAGTCGTAAAGAAAAAAATTGAAAATCGACAAGTACAATCATACTCAGGTAAAAAAATATTATGGAAATGCTCCGAAAGGAAGAGTGGCTTCTGTTCCTGACTCGGGCGATGAAACCAAATGAAACAAAAGAAAGTCCATTGGATGATGAAAATCTTCAATTATTAAAAGCACAGCTTTCTCAATTAAAAACAAGTGGGAATACTGAACAAGTGAAGGGAGAATAGTGATGGAAGGAATGCAAGATTTATTTGGCAATAAAACGGCTACTACAGCATTTCAACAACAATATCAAAAATTGTAGCAGAAGTTTTACAAGACAAAGAAGTTCAACAATTTTTACAAGAACATCAAGATGAAATTCCGCAAGAAAATTTAGTGAAAAGCTATTCAGCCCTATTGGAATATATTCAACAAAGGGACGCTCGTATCCAAGGAGTAGAAACATACATTAAAGGGATGGAACCACTATTATAGGGTGAACCAAGGTTTTGTTGAAGTAGTGTATCGTCCAACTCAAGAGTTTATCCAAAAACAACAGCAGCAAGATTTAACGAATCGAATTCATGCCATTAATATGCCTAAAAATTTATTACAGGTGACATTAAATTCCTTAGATATTACAAAAGAGCGTCAAGAAACTTTTCAAGCTTCATTGCAATTTATTAATGAATTGTCTGCAAAACCAAATGAGTTTCATCGTGCGATTTATTTAGTTGGTTCCTTTGGAGTTGGAAAAACGTATTTCTAGCAGCTATTGCAAATGAATTAGCTCAACTCGGATTTTGAAACAACTTTAGTGCATGTTCCAACTTTATCGAGTGAATTAAAAAGTGCGATTGGTGCTAATCGTTTAGAAGAAAAGGTTGAATTTTTAAAAACTTCACCAATCTTAATGCTAGATGATATTGAGCTGAATCAAATTTCTGCATGGTTTAGAGATGAAATTTTAATGATTATATTAGAATATCGTATGATGCAACAATTACCAACATTCTTTTTCATCTAATTTAACGATTGAAGAATTACAAGAACATTTAAGTGTCTCTAATCGTGGAGATGTAGAATTATTAAAGGCGAAACGTTTGATTGAACGTGTACGCTTCCTATCGAAAAGAAATTTTTCTTAGCTGGAGAAAACCGTCGCTATTCATAATTTCTAAAAAGAAACAAATGTCTTGATTTTTATGAAAATAGTGGTAGAATAACTAATGAATTAAATATTTTTGAAAAATGATGAAAAAGACAAGAAACTGTTATCTGGTTATCTAATAGAGAGAAGTGGGTTGGTGGAACACTTCATCCGAGATAGTTTTACCACTTTTGAATCCTTGTTTGAATGAAGTATGCAAGGCGTAACGGAGCGTTAGTCCGTTTAAGAGATTCGTTTAAAACGAGATGAATTTGGGGTGGAACCACGTAGAATAACGTCCCATAGTTTGTATGAGTATGCAAACTATGGTTTTTAGTTTTTAAAACATTTTTGAAAGGAAAGAAGGAGAACAATGTCAATGATTAAAGTTACATTTCCAGATGGAGCTGTAAAAGAATTTGAACAAGGAATTTTCAGTGAAAGATATCGCTGAATCAATTAGCAAGAGTTTAGCTAAAAAGCACTTGCAGGTAAAGTAAAATGGAGAATTAGTCGATTTAGATCATGCATTAACAGAAGATGCTAGTATTGAAATCGTAACACCGGATCATGAAGATGCATTAGGAATTTTACGTCACTCAACTGCGCACTTATTAGCACATGCGTTAACTCGTTTATATCCAGGAATTCACTTTGGGGTAGGGACCAGCAATTGAATCTGGATTTTACTATGATACAGATATGCTAAACCAATTAACAGAAGATGCTCTTCCAGAAGTTGAAGCTGAAAATGATGAAAAATTGTAAAAGAAAAACTATCCAATCGTACGCCGTGAAGTAAGCCGTGCAGAAGCGTTAGAAATCTTTGCAAACGATCCATATAAAGTAGAATTAATTAATGGTTTACCAGAAGATGAAACAATTTCTGTTTATCAACAAGAAGATTTCGTAGACTTATGTCGTGGAATTCACGTACCTTCAACAGGACGTATTCAAGTCTTCAAATTATTATCTCTTGCAGGAGCATACTGAGAGGGAATTCTGATAACAAGATGATGCAACGTGTATACGGAACAGCATTCTTTGATAAAGCAGACTTAAAAGAATTCTTGAAAATGCGTGAAGAAGCTAAAGAACGTGACCATCGTAAATTAGGAAAAGAATTAGACTTATTTATGATTAGCCAAGAAGTAGGTTCAGGATTACCATTCTGGTTACCAAAAAGGTGCTACAATTCGTCGTACAATTGAACGTTATATTGTAGATAAAGAAATTTCTCTTGATATCAACATGTGTACACTCCAGTAATGGCTGATGTGGTTTGTACAAAAACTTCAGGTCACTGGGCACATTATCAAGAAGATATGTTCCCTCCAATGGATATGGGAGATGGCGAATTATTAGTATTACGTCCAATGAACTGTCCACACCACATGATGGTTTATAAAAACCATATTCACAGCTACCGTGAATTACCAATCCGTATTGCTGAATTAGGTATGATGCACCGTTATGAAAAATCAGGAGCATTATCTGGTTTACAACGTGTACGTGAAATGACATTAAATGATGGCTATACATTTGTTCGTCCGTGATCAAATTAAAGATGAGTTCAAACGTATTCTTGATTTAATTCGTGAAGTATATAAAGATTTCAATGTAAAAGATTATCGCTTCCGTTTAAGTTATCGTCATCCAGAAGATAAACATAAATACTTCGATGATGATGAAATGTGGAATAAAGCAGAGGCAATGTTAAAAGAAGCAATGGATGAAATGGGATTAGAATATTTCGAAGCAATTGGTGAAGCTGCTTTCTATGGTCCAAAAATTAGATATCCAATTCAAAACAGCAATGGGCTTAGAAGAAACAATGTCTACAATCCAATTAGATTTCTTATTACCAGAACGTTTCGACTTAACTTATGTGGGTGAAGATGGAGATAATTCTCACCGTCCAGTAGTTATCCACCGTGGTGTTGTATCAACTGCAGAACGTTTTGTAGCTTACTTAATCGAAGAATATAAAGGTGCATTCCCAACTTGGTTAGCTCCAGTTCAAGCAACTATTATTCCAGTAAGTGTAGAACATCATTATGATGCAGCTCGAGCATTAAAAGAAAAATGATGAGTTTAGGATTACGTGTTGAATTAGATGACCGTAATGAAAAATGGGTTACAAGATTCGTGCTTCTCAAACACAAAAATCCCTTTATCAATTAGTAATCGGGGATAAAGAAGTAGAAGAAGGAACAGTAACAGTTCGTCGTTATGGTTCAAAAGAAACTGTTTCAATGACAATTGAAGCATACTTAGAACGTGTTCAACGTGAAATTGCGAACTTCTCTCGTCCATTAGAAGACTAATTTAATGGTTGTTCGACAAATCCTGTTGGTAGAAATCACCGACAGGATTTTTATATAAAAAGACAACTTCTAAACGAGAAATTGTCTTTAGGGTGATTAATAATATTTTTGAAGTTGTTCTTGGTTTTCTTTTGAAAAATTCCTCTAACCAGTCAATGCCGTATGCGTAGCTAAATCTTCTAATAGAATTGAAAATCAATGATAGAAAAAGCCCATTTTTCAAGGTATCAAAAGGTATCGAAAGGGAACGGAAGTTTTTAAATTTAATAATCATCCCTGATATCTTTTTAAATCTTGCTCTCGAGCGCTCATCATTTTCATTCCGAGTACATATTCAATTGGTGCAATTAGTACGGTTAAGTGAGTAAAGGAGTACAAGGTATCACATAAATCTAATGGAGGTTGTTGATTCATATTTGCTACATTATTGTTGAGCCATAGTTCTTCCTGAGTATTTAGGTTAAACTTTTGACCAACACGAGCAATTATTTTCGTTGATATGATGATTTTCTTCATAAAAAGCATCTACATCTTGAGTAGCTCGCAAGCCATGATATTCTAACACATAACCACCAACACAAATAATTGTTAAAGAAAGATTTTTTTGAGATAATTCTTGGTTTAAGGCTTCAAAGACAGGTTTTCATTTTATCCATGTTTGTATTTCTCCATTAATTTTTGAACATTCGTTAATTTAGCGGGTTTATTTAATGAAATAACATATTCATGAGTAGGGACTATGTTTTTGTATAGCATATTTTTAAACTCACTTTTTTTGAAAAATGAGTGAGTTCTTCGGAGCTCAATAATCTTTCGACATCTTCGTCTGTTAAATAAGAGTGGTTTTCGAAAAATGACTTTTCTCAAATATCGAAACCAATGACTAGCATTGAAACGTGATTGTTTGGATGCGTTTATCATAAAATCATACCATTCCATAGTCTTCCTCCTACAAAAATGGGTCAATCTTTGTAGTTTATTATAGCTGAAGCCCTTATGAGTGTAAAGTTTGGAAGTTTTTAAAAGAATAGTTTACAAATGTGCTATCCATTGTCTATTAATAAATGGTAGTATAACAAGGTATCTAATAAATAGAAGGGAATAAAATTTATGGAAGTAGAAGATTTAGTATTTAATGCAATTGAACAAAAATCCGGAACGATTTGATAAATTGTTACAAAAATTGGGCTATCAAAAAAACGACAATGTGCAAGGAAAAACTTAACAACAAAAAGAAATGTGTGAACAATTAGGGATTAATTATAGTTCTTGGAGAAAAAAAGTGAAGTGAGAAATCATCCAGAGATTGTAAGATTACGAGACACGACTATTTCAAGAAATCATATTTATAAATCTAGTAGTTTAAGTATCATAGAAAGAGTTTGGAAAAAAATAGAAAAAGATAACTACTGTTAAATAGAAAAATATTTCATTGACATATCATTTTAATCACCCTTACAATATTTTTTGTTTGTAGTTATTTGAAAGGAGTTCGTTCATGACAACTATTGAAAACCCGATGGGAACACAGTCTATTAAAAACTATTGATGCAATTAGCAATACCGGCAATGATTGCTAATGTCGTCAATGCCTTATATAACATTGATGGATCAAATTTTTTATTGGACAAGGAGTTGGGTATTTAGGAAATGCTGCGACGAATATTGCTTTCCCCATTACAACGATTTGTTTAGCATTAGGATTAATGACGGGAGTAGGAGCAGCGTCTAATTTTTAATTTGGAATTAGGACGTAAAGAAGTCGAGAAAGCTAGAAGAATTGCAGGAACAGCGGTCGTTCAATTAATTGTGATGGGAATTGCAGTTTGCCTGCTTGTTCAAATCTTTTTAGCACTTTTAATGCAATTATTTGGAGCAACGGATCAAAATTTTTGATTATGCTATGGAGTATTCTCGAATTACGGCTTATGGTATTCCATTTTTCTTATTTTCAACTGGATTTAATCCTCTTGTTCGTTCTGATGGAAGAGCGACATTTTCAATGATGGCGATTATTGTAGGAGCTGTTTTAAATACAGTATTAGATCCAATTTTATTTTTGTATTTCAAATGGGAATAGCTGGAGCTGCTTGGGCAACTGTGTTAAGTCAAATGATTTCAGCACTGTTATTATTTTCTTATATTCCAAAGTTTTGTTCTGTGAAGTTTCAATGGGAAGATTTTATCCCACATATGAAGCTAGGTGGAAGCAATTGCTGCTCTAGGATTGACTTCATTTATTTTTCCAAATTTCAGCCTTAATTGTACAAATTGTGTCGAATAATTTATTGAAAACATATGGAGCTATATCTATTTATGGAAGTGAAATTCCAATTGCCGTTGGAGGAATTGTGTCTAAAGTATTTGTTATTTTTATTGCGCTAATTATTGGAATGACGCAAAGGGAGTTCAACCAATTGTTGGTTATAATTATGGAGCAAAATATTATTTACGAGTCCGCCAAACAATTTTTCTTGGCTTTAAAAATTGGATTTGTACTTTCATTTGTTACTAGGGCAGTGTTTGAAAATTTTTCCATTACAAATTATTCAACTATTCGGTAATGGAAATGATTTGTATTTTTGAATTTGGAGTTCGTTATATGCGTTATTTTATGATGTTTCTATTGATTAATGGGCTCACGATTTTAATGACAACATTTTTCCGGCGATTGGAAAAAGCAAAAACAGGGAGCATTTTTATCACTGGCTGAGACAACTGTTGATTTTATTACCAGTAATGCTTTTTGATGACGTATATTTTTTTGGAGTAGAGGGCATGATGTTTGCAACCCTGTATCAGATGTAATTGCATTAGTTCTTTGTATGTATTTCTTTAAACGAGAATTAGACGATATACATATGAAAGAAGAATTGACTTTATCCAAATAAATATTAGAGAGTGAAGTAGTTGAATACTTTTGCTCTTTTTTTCTTTCTAAGATGGAAATGTTTCGTAAATTGGTTTAAGATAGAGAAAAGGAGTGATGACATGGAATGGAAAACGTTATTGGCAACTACTCGTCTTTCAGACAAAGATTCAAATCACCGAAATGAGTTTTGATGATGATTATAAAAGAATTGTAACAAGTCCTGCTTTTTAGGCGTTTACAAGATAAGACACAAGTATTTCCCTTAGAAAGATTAGACTTTATTCATACAAGGTTAACACATTCTTTTAGAAGTAGCAATGATTGCAAGAACATTAGTGAGTGAAATTGTACGATTATTGCAACAAGATTCATTGACCGAAATAGATTCCTGCAAACAAGAAATGATTGAGCATCAAAGTGATATTGCTCGAATTGTGGAATGTGCAAGTTTATTACATGATATTGGCAATCCTCCGTATGGACATTTTGGAGAAGATATTATTCGTCAATGGTTTAAGAAAAATTTACCTTATATTTTTAGCAGAACATTCAGATGTAGCAGATGAATTTTTAGCAAGTCCCTATGTACATGATTTCTATCATTTTGAAGAGAATGCTCAATCTCTAAGAATTGTATCGAAGTTGCATGATTTTAAGAGAATTTTGATGGGTTAGATTTAACCCCAGCAACGATTAATACGATTTTGAAATATACACGTGCTTCTGATCAGCCAAAAACGGAGAAAATTACTTCAAAAAGTAGGATTTTTCAGAGCTGAAGAAGATATTTTTCGTCAAATTACTTCGATTACAGGAACTGGTGAAAATCGTCATCCATTGACGTTTATTTTTAGAAGCTGCAGATGATATTGCATATTTAATTGCAGATATGGAAGATGCTATTGGAAAAGGTGTTTTAAGATTTGCCGTTGTAAAGGAATATTTACATTCTGTATTAAAAAGAAGATAAAAACTTCTTCGCATTCCAAAAAGTCGTGAAAATATTAGAAACCATTGATGAGGAAAATTTTTAGTATTAATCAATTTTTTGTCGATTTAAGAACAATGTTAATCGATGCAGCGACAGAGTCTTTTGTATTGCATTATGAAAAAGATTATGAATGGTAACTATCAACAAGATTTATTAACGGATTCTAGTGCGCATGAATTATATACGCATTTAAGAAAAGTTTCTGAAGATAAAAATATATGATCATAAGAGTATTTTTACGTTTGGAAATTTCAGGTTATTCTACTTTAACGTATTTATTAGATAGTTTTGTCCCACCATTAGTAGCCTATGATACAAAAACGTCGATTAGATTATGTTGATTTGAAGAAAATTGGGATCATTTCAGAAAGTCAAAAACGTTCGTATCATTATTTTTGCAGAAGGTAAATCTGAAGTGGAGAAATTATATTTACGCTTATTATTAGCAACTGATTTTTATATCAGGAATGACGGATAGTTATGCGCATCAACTTTACCGAGATATGGTAGGAATTTAGAAGTTATTTGAAAGGAATTTATAGATGAATCAAACATTAGAATATTTACAAGAATTATTAGCAGTCCCTTCTCCAACCGGATATACAGTAGGAGTACAAGAGTATTTAATGAAAACTCTAGAAAAATTATGTTACCCTTACAAAAAGAACACCAAAGGGAAATATTATCGTAACGGTAGAAGGGAAGGATAACACGAGTAGTCGTAGTAACTGCCCATGTTGATACATTAGGAGCAATTGTTCGTGCTATTAAACCAAGTGGTCGTTTGAAATTAGATAAAAATTGGTGGTTATCCATGGAATATGATTGAAGGAGAAAACTGTACCGTTCATATTGCTTCAACAGGTGAAACTGTAACGGGAACAATTTTAATTCATCAAACAAGTTGTCATGTTTATAAAGATGCTGGTACAGCCGAACGTACGCAAGAAAAATATGGAAGTAAGGTTGGATTTAGAAGTAAATTCTGAACAAGAGACAAGAAGTTACGGAATTGAAGTGGGAGACTTTGTTTCCTTTGATCCACGTACGACAATCACTCCAACTGGATTTGTAAAAAGTCGTTTCTTAGATGATAAAGTAAGTGTAGCTATTTTATTAAATTTATTAAAAACTTATCGTGATTGGAATGTTTTTGTTACCCGTAACAACTCATTTTATGTTTAGTTGTATTGAAGAAACTGGAACAGGGGCAAATAGTAGCATTCCTGAAAATGCAGTGGAATTTTTAGCAGTCGATATGGGTGCAATGGGGATGACCAACAAAACAGATGAATATACGGTTTCTATTTGTGTGAAAGATGGTTCTGGTCCTTATAATTATACGCTACGTCAACATTTGGTAGAATTAGCAAAAAGAAAAAGAAATTGACTATCGATTAGATATTTATCCATTTTATGGAAGTGATGCTTCAGCTGCTATGCGTGCAGGAGCAGATGTCAAAACATGCTTTTACTAGGAGCAGGAATTGAGTCTAGTCATTCATATGAAAGAACTCATATTAAATCAATTCAAGCAACCGAAGCTTTAGTAGATGCTTATTTGAAAAGTGAATTAGTATAATCATGACCACCCGTCTAACGGGTGGTCATGATTTTTATAATTGGATTAATAGAATTATTAAAACTATACAATAAAAATCAATTTAAAGAAAAAAATAAATATTAGATAATCTTAGACGATAGAAATTAAAAACTCTATTGTCTATTTTTTTATACTCAAAAGTTGGAGGGTATGATGATGAGGAAAAATTCTATATTAGGTCAAATAAAAAGCTTTAAGATAGATGACAAAACTAAGTCTAATAAGAAAGACCATAGCAAAGGTGCAGAGAGATAAATATCGGTAGTCTCCGGACGGCCTTTATTTTTTTGCTTTTTAAAGTGATGTATCAATTGATTAAAAATAACCTATAGTTAATGTTATAATAAATTTGTATGTAATAACAAACATAAGTATTTTTAATGTATATATGTACGAGATTAGCTATCGAAAAATAATCTTGGAGGTTATATGGAATTAAGTTATAAAAGGTTATTACTCATTGATTTAGATATGCAACATAATGAGCTTATGGAAAAAGCAAATGTAAGTAGGAGTACATTTTATAAATTGAAAGAATGGTGAGAATGTAACTACCGATATTTTTGCTCAGAATTTGTGATGCATTGGATTGCGACATATCAGAAATTATGGAGTGTATTAAAAATGATTGAAATAATAAATGGAATGCATAGAAGAATTGAGGAAAGTTAGACTCATCTACGGTTGATTTAATTATTACAGATTCTCCATATAATATTGCGAATTTCATGAACGGGAGAGATACAAATCTATAAAAAATGCGTTCTAATTTTTGGTGCTGCTGGTTGGGATGATTTAGATTTTTAATGATTGGAAAGGCCATATGAGATTGTTTTTAAAGAATTAAGTAGGATACTTAAGAATGGTGCTTCCATGATAGTTTTTATGTCAATATTAAGGGTTGAAACTCTTGTTGAAATAGCAAATGAATTTGGTTTTTATTATAAAACCACTGAATTTGGCACAAAACAAATCCAATACCTAGAAATATGAATTTACATTTTGTTAATTCAAATGAGTGTTGGATATATTTTTACTTATAAAAACAAAAACAGGAACATTCAATAATAAAAGGTAAATTGGTTCTAGACTATATTGAAACATCTGTCACGACTGCTAGGAAAAGAAATTAGGTAAACATCCAACACAAAAGCCAATTATATTATTCGAACATTTTTATAAGATTGCTTTTCAAATGAGGGCGATTTAGTAGTAGATCCATTTCTAAGAAGCGGTTCTTCTGCAATTGCAAGCCATAGATTAAATAGAAATTTTATCGGTGTTGAATTAGAAGAAAAATATGCTAAATTAGCGAATATGAGGGTAGAAGATGAAAAAGACAAGTTATTGATTTGTTTTTTTGAGTTGGTGGACTATCTAAAGAATTTTTTCGACTCAGGATTTGAAATTGTTTTTAGCAAATGAAGTTGATTATTCTATAGCTAATTTTTATATCATCCTAAAGTGAAAATAATTAATGAAGATATTTCAAAAATTAGATATTGATGATGTTTTTAATGAGTATAAAAATATAGACGTAATTGTTTGGGGACCACCTTGTCAAGGATTTTCTCAAAAAGGGAAAAGAAAAATAATGGATGATCCACGTAATTTTTATTTAAATATTTTTGAGGTAGTTAGTGTTGTTATACCGAAGTATTTTGTGCTAGAAAATGTACCCAACATATTAAATGCAAATAACGGACATTTTAAAGACGAAATTTATAGCTTATGTTCCAGTAATGGTTACATCGTTATGATGATACCCTAGTAAGGAAGATTATCCAGAATGTTAGTGTTTATGATGACCACTGTAATATGCTTTAAATTTGGAATTGAAATGGAAGCATGATTTATCTAATATAAACCGTCAATTAAGAGTTAGGTTCTCTTGATTGGCGGTTTTTGCATTGACTTTTACATGATTTATACAGTGATATTATCAAAAAATGTTGTTTATAAGGTTATTGATAAGGGGTTGACCACATGAGTGATGTAATAGCTGTTAGATGAAGCTATTAAAGAAAACCGAAAATTTGTACGAAGGAAAAGTCTTTATTTTTAAGAATTGTTTTAAAAGGATATGTATGGAACAGGATACCGAGAAAGGACTGTACTAATGTCTTAGTAGATGTTTTTTGAGATATTTTAAATAATATAAAAAACACTTTGAATAAATGCTCATATAACTATTGACACAAGAGAAAATAATAATACAATAAATATACAACGTATGAATGATTGTTCAAGTAATTAGATGAAATGATTTAAAAAGAGGTGATAATATGACTAAAAATTTAATTCAATTGAAAGATGTGACTGCAATGTAATTCTATGAGGATATTGTAAATCAAGTTAGAGATAAAATGCCTCAAGAAGAAAGCCTTTATGATCTCAGCAGAATTATTTAAAGTATTTGGAGATTCAACACGAATCAGGATATTATGGGCTTTACATGAAACTGAAATGTGTGTCTGTGATATCGCTGTATTACTTAACATGACACAATCAGCAATTTCCATCAGCTGAGAGTCTTAAAACAAGCTAATTTAGTGAAAAATAGAAAAGAAGGCAAAGTAGTATATTATTCATTAGTTGATGATGTAAGAGAAATATTTGACCAAGGGTCTAATTCATATCCGAGAAGTAGTAATGCAGTAGATATGAAGATATTTGGGGCATATATATAAGTCTTCATTTCTAAATGAGTAATGCTTCAAGAAAAATTTGAAAAAGACTTTGACAGTATTCAAAATAAAATTACAAATAATATTTAGGAGGATTTAATAATGAAAAGAAATTTATACTTGAGGTTTAGATTGTACAAGTGCGCGGCAAAAATCGGGAAAAGGCTATTAATAAAGCTTGATGGAGTGAAGAAGCTACTGTTAACTTTTATGACCACAAAACTCGTTATTGATGGTGAGGATGAAAATGCCAACAATAATAGCAGAAGGCCGAAAAATAGTTAAAAATCGAAACCCGATACAACTATGAAAAAGGCTTAAAGAGCTATTTAGTATGACAAAACGACTATGGCGAATAATTAGGACAGCCGTGTTAGCTCAGCAGTAGCTTAGTTTAAAATAACGAATGGTTACAGATTGCTCTCTTTGATAATAAGTTACATTATTGTAGGTGGAGATGTTGTAAAAAGAGCTGTAAAAATATTTTTTAAAGGTCAAGTTTTTCGATGAACTTTTTAATCAGTATTGCAAACAATTGGTGCATTTTTTATTGGTGAGTATCCTGAAGGTGTTGCAGTTATGCTGTTTTATCAAGTTGGAGAACTGTTTCAAAGCTATGCAGTTGGCAAGTCGAGAAAGTCAATTGCAAGCCTTATGGATATTCGACCAGATTATGCAAATGTTAAAAAGGTGATGAACTTGTCAAAGTTGACCCAGATGAAATTCAAATTGGAGATATTATTGTAATTAAAGCAGGAGAAAAATTCCTCTTGATGGCAAGGTAATTGAGGAAGTTCAATGATTGATACATCGGCACTAACAGGCGAATCTGTTCCTCGAAGTAGAAGTTGGAAGTGATATCCTAAGTGGGTGCATCAACATTAATGGGGTTATTACAGCAGAGGTTACCAAGGAATTTGGAGAATCTACTGTAAGTAAAATTCTTGATTTAGTTGAAAATGCAAGTAGTAAAAAATCCAATTCAGAACAATTTATTACGAAGTTTGCGAGATATTATACACCGGTTGTGGTTATAATTGCAGTTTTTCTAGCTATTATACCACCTCTTGTTATAGACGGGGCGACTTTTAGTGATTGGATATATAGAGCACTAGCATTCCTTGTGGTATCCTGTCCGTGTGCTTTAGTTATTTCAATTCCTTTGAGTTTCTTCGGTGGAATAGGTGGAGCCTCAAAAAAAGGTGTTTTAGTCAAGGGTAGTAATTATTTAGAGGCATTAGCAGAAACTGAAATTGTTGTTTTTGATAAAACTGGAACACTAACGAAAGGTGTATTTAATGTACAGGAAATTCATCCAGAAGGAGTTTCAAAGAAGACTACTAGAATTAACTGCACATGCGAAAGCTATTCCAATCATCCGATTTCATTTCACTGAAAACGTGCATATAGCAAAGAAATAGACAATGGACGTATTTCAGATGTAGAAGAGATATCAGGTCATGGTGTTATTGCAACAGTAGATGGCAAAAAGGTTATGGCAGGAAATATCAAACTTATGAAAATGATGGATATCCCTTATTTCAAGGGAGAGCTGATCGGTACTATTGTACATGTTGCTGTTAATAACAAATATATAGGCTACATTGTAATTGCCGATGAGGTAAAGGAAGATTCAGCACAAGCAATCAAGGAACTTAAGGCAGCTAATATTAAACAAACAGTTATGTTGACAGGTGATAATAAAAGTATTGGTTCAAAAGTTGCTAAAGAGCTTGGTCTTGATAAGGTTTATGCAGAACTGTTGCCAGCAGACAAAGTTGAAAAACTAGAAGAATTATTTTCGCAAAAATCTAAAAAAGGTAAACTTGCCTTTGTTGGTGACGGAATCAATGATGCACCTGTATTAGCTCGTGCAGACATTGGAATAGCAATGGGTGGTTTAGGTTCTGATGCGGCCATTGAAGCTGCTGATGTTGTAATTATGACTGATGAGCCATCGAAAATTGCTACTACAATGAAGATTTCTAAAAAGACACTAAAAATTGCACATCAAAACATAGTATTTGCAATTGGAATAAAAATAATTGTTCTTATTTTGAGTGCTTTTGGAATAACTACTATGTGGGCAGCTATATTTGCAGATGTAGGTGTAACTATCATCGCAGTATTAAATGCTTTTAGGCTTTGAATGTAAAGAATCTATAAACTATTTTTCCTATTCACCCCTTGAATGATACCGATAATTGACGATACAATCAAGGGGTATTTTTAATTTAAAAACTATAAATGAAAATTAGTTGATTTACCTTTGAATTAAATGGTTTTAAATATATGGAGGTTATGTAACTGAAAGTTATTGATGAATGTTGCTGTGAATGTATCACACAAAAATTTTAAATAGAACAAAGGAGAATTGAATCAAGTCATTCCTATGAAAGAACTCATATTAAATCAATTCAAGCAACTGAAGCTTTAGTAGATGCTTATTTGAAAAGTGAATTAGTATAATAAAAACGACTCTTATGTACGATAACCTTATGCCATTGATAAAAAGCTTATAGACCTGTTTCTACTCACAGACAAGACTACTTGGCATACGTAGTGTTCACTTGTTTCATGTTGAGGTGGTATCACTGCTTGTACGAGCTGAGGCATTAGCGAAGTAGAAGTAGATGCTCAGCCAATGGGATAGGACTCGTAGAATAAGGGAGAAACACCGACGAGATAATACGGTAAGTTCAAACTGCTGAGTGTGTGGCTCTGCTCTTCCAAGCTGAGACAGTCGAAAAAGTAGAAGGGGATGGTATTGGTATCAATCAATGAGCAACAAAGTAACAGCATGATTCAAAAACATTTGCTTGTAATTTGAGGAGGAACATCAATATGGATGGAATAACAAATGATTATATAAAAACGGCTAAACTAATGAAACAATTATGGTCTCGATTGTCTGATAAAGAAGCTATTGATGAAGTAAAAATATACGAATGGCAAAAATACTGTAATCTTTACTGAAGTTGAAGGTGACACAATTGTAGGTCTAGCACTATGTTCACTCAGATTTGATTATGTTGAAGGTTGTAAATATAGTCCTGTTGATTCTTAGAAGGGATTATTGTCGACGAGGAATATCGTTTAAAAGAATATTGCTAAAAATCTCTGCACAAAATGTGAGGAATGGGCGAAAAATAAAGGATGTAAGGAGTTTGCAAGTGACTGTACTTTAACGAATACGGATTCTATAATATTTCATCTCAATATTGGATTTCAGGAGGCAAATAGAATTATTCATTTTAAGAAGAATTTATAATTTCAGAACGTGGTAAAAATTTATGTATCTTTAGGAAGTGTGAAAAGAATGGACGGACTATGAATTACTTTTTCATTAGTTAAGAATATAATAATGTTGTAAAGTTAATCGAGGAGTGATTGATAAAGATTATTAGTAAAGTAGCTATAAATAAAAGCTGGTCAGATGATAAAAATATTGTGTGACAGATCAAAATCAGCAAAAATATTTCTTGTGTATTTCTGAACTATAAAATATTTTAATTCTAAAGTTTAATTTTAAACAACAATTCTATTACTTTCGTTCTATAATATAGAAGTTTGCTAACACCTACATTTTATGTTTAGTTGTATTGAAGAAACAGGAACAGGGGCGAATAGTAGCATTCCTGAAAAATGCAGTGGAATTTTTAGCAGTCGATATGGGTGCAATGGGGGATGACCAACAAACAGATGAATATACGGTTTCTATTTGTGTGAAAGATGGTTCTGGCCCTTATAATTATACGCTACGTCAACATTTGCAGACTTAGCAAAAGAAAAAGAAATTGAGTATCGATTAGATATTTATCCATTTTATGGAAGTGATGCTTCAGCAGCTATGTGCAGGAGCAGATGTCAAACATGCTTTTACTAGGTGCAGGAATTGAGTCTAGTCATTCTCACGAAAGAACGCATATTAAATCCATTCAGCAAACCGAAGCATTAGTAGATGCGTATTTAAAAAGCGAATTAGCTCTAATAAAATAAAAAGCGACTCTTATCGTTCGATAGGAGTCGTTTTTGTTATGATAGATTTTAATTAATGAGTCTCATATCCCATTAAAATACCACCTTGTTCAGCATAATAGCTACATAATCCACTTGTAGGATAAGCTTGAACATCGGCATCAGGGAATTCAGAGTGAATTGCTGTCGTAATCATGGCACAAATTTCTGGATTGTCACAGTGACTAATGGCAACACGTCCACCTTGATAATTGTTCTTTTTCATTTCATCCCAAATAGCAGATACGGCACGTTTTTGTCCACGTGATTTATGGAGTAATTTAATGTTCCTTCTGCACTAGCTTGTCCAACCATACGAATGTTCAGTAATCCAACGACACGTCCAACTAATTTGCTAAGACGACCGTTTTTCACTAAATTATCTACACTTGCAGAGCAAACAATAATTTTGTTTTTTTGCATGATAGTTACGAACTTTTTCAACAACTACTTCAAAAGAAGGATCCTCTTTGATAAAAGTTTGCAATGGATTGCGTGATTAATACCATTTCTCCACTTGCTGATAAGCTATCGATAATTTCAATGTTTGCTTCAGGGTGTTCTTCTAAGCACATGCTAATTGTGCACCATTATGGCTTCCAGATAAAGTACCAGTGATGGTTACGACAATAATGTTATCGGCACCTTCAAAAGGATTGTAAATAGCTTTCAGGGCTTTGGACAAGATGAAGAAGTTTTTCCTTCATAGGCATACATTTTTACCATCATTCGATCAATTTCTAATGTTTCATTATCAATAAATTCTTCCTCACCCTACTATGAATCGTTAAAGGAACATTAATGTAAGCACAATGCTCAGGTAGAGATTCTAAGTGTTTGATATCACAACCAGAATCTGTAATAATTTTCCAAGTCATTTGTTTCTCCTAGGGGTTATATTTTCAATTAATGAGTTCAATATACTGAGAAAAAGGAATTGTCAATGGATAACTGAAACGCTACCACTGTTGAAAATAAGAATAAAAATCGGTAAAATAGAAAGGAAAAAGAACAAGGAGGATTTCAAAATGAAAAGAGCAGCCATTACTATTGACAACAGGATTTGAAGAAAATTGAGGCGATAGCGCCAATGGATATTTTTACGTCGCAGGAGTAGAAGTCGATATAGTCGGAGTAGCTGCTAAAAGTAGCGACTGGTTCACATAATTTAACGATTTCAACAGATAAAGAATTAGTAGAGGTTATGAATGAGTTATATGATATTGTAATTTTACCGGGTGGAATGCCAGGTGCAAAAATTATTGAAAAATCATCAAGAAGTACAAGAGTTTGTAAAACTTCATTATGATGCAGGTAAAATCATTGCAGCTAATTGTGCTGCACCAATCGCCATTGAAAAGTTCCCGAGCTTTACAAGATCGTAACTACACTTTGTTATCCTGGGTTTGAAAAACAAATTTCTGATGGTCATTTTACAGGAGATTTTTGTTCATCAAGATGGTCGAGTGATTACGGGATCGGGTCCCAGCAGCATTTGAATTTTCTTATACAATTGTCGAGGGCTTTAGGAATTGATGCAGCATCCTTTAGAGAAGCAATGGGTTATAATCGTTTAGTAGAATAAAGTGTTTATAAGGTTGAATATCGTTTAAAAAATAGTGAATAATTGAAATGGACAGATGAGTTTAAAATGAAAAATTTAAGATTCTTGTCCATTTTTCTTTTGAAATTGTAATTTGCTTGTTTAGTCAGTTGTTAGTATAATAAAATAGATTATGATAATTAGGAGAGTAAGATTAGTTTAACGCTAGTATTAATGTTACAAATATGTTACAATGTTACAGAACGACGTTATCATAGAAGAATTAATCCGAATATTTAAAGTTAGAGAAGGGTTCTATGCACGAAAAAGAACTGAAACAATTAAAGAAAAAGCTAAGAGAAGATGGCGTAAGAATGACTACTCAAAGAATAGCTATTTTTAGATTATTTAGCCGAAGCTCATCATCCAACTGCTGAAGATATTTATACAGCTATTGCAGCTAAAGATCCCAATATTAGTATGGCAAACCGTTTATAATAATTTGAATAAATTAACGGATGAGGGATATTTACTAGAATTAACGCATGGGGATGATGCTAGTAGATATGATTTTAATATAGGGAAGCACTATCATGTAGTCTGTCAAGAATGTGGTCGTGTAGAGGATTTATTTTATCCTTTATTAGAAGATGTAGAATCAGTTGCTGAAGAATTAACGGGGTATAAAAGTTCTAGGGCATCGTATGGAAGTTTTTGGAGTTTGTCCAAAATGCCAACAAAATTATAAATTGTAAAAGATTAGGAAGAGGAAATATGAAGAGAGACTGAAAGGGTATAAAAACGATTAGAGCTACCTCAATTAGTTGCAATTGCTATTTTAATTCTATTTTTAGTAGTAGTAGAGTGGTTCGTAGTCAGTAGTTTAGCAAAAATCATTTGATTAGAAGAAATGAAGCTGTTATGAGAAAAAGCTGAAGCAACTGATGCACAGCAGTATAATGAAGCTGTAGTTCAATCTCAAACTATTGGGAATACAGTATTTACGGTGTCATACCCACTGTTGGACCAAAAATTGTAGAACCTATTCAAAAGGAATTAGATGTTTTATTAGAAAAAGCAAAAAGAACAATATAAAGATGAAGCAAAACGTACTTGGGTATATTTAAAGGTTTATCAATCAAATGTTCTTAGTGGGGTAAAAAGATGTATATTATTATCAATCTGTTTATCAAGAAAACCAAAAAGGATTGGAACAGGTAGCTTATGATGAATTAGGGCATCAGTTAGAAGGTAAAGAAAAATCTGGGACAGCTGTTATCAGTGAATTATTTATTAATGATTTAGAAGTTACGAATCATTTTGTTAAAAAGCGATGAACGTAGCAAAAGAACAATCTTTTATCTGAAGAACAGACTAACCAATTATTAAAAAGAATTTGCTTATGAAAAACTGGAAAAACTTAGATGCATCTATTATTCAAAATGGATTTAGATTCAACTTGAAAGAACCTATTCAAACTAGTAACGGAGAAAACTTGACTCAAATTTCATTTGCGTTCCAAGAACTATTTCCAATTTTTAAAAAGCGATCGTATTCCCTGAGTCACAACAAGAAGCTTATGAAAATTGGAAAAATCAGTCAGAGGAACGTTTAAATGAAAAACGTGTGGCAATTAGGTTTTGATGATGGTCCAAGTAGTGAGTTGACTCCGAAAGTTTTAGATATTTTAAAAACTACGGAGTTCATGCGACTTTCTATATAATGGGAAAACACGCAGGAAATGCAAAATATTATTAAACAAATTGTAGAACAAGGGCACCAAGTAGGAAATCACTCTTTATAGTCATCCATTAGTACAACCTTAACTCCTGAAGGTGTTCATCAACAAGTAGCGGATACTCAAAAAGTTAATAGGAGATGCTACTGGTGGAATTCGTCCAACTACTTTAAGACCTCCATGGTGGATATAATCGTATGGTTGCAGAGCAGCTGGAACTGTGATTTTAAATTGGTCTGGTGGATACTTTTAGATTGGAAGAGTCGTAATGTCAATAGTATTCTTCAAGAAGAGAGAGGGAACTTATAATGGTTCGATTATTTTAATGCACGATATTCATCCAGAAACAGTTGAAGCTTTACCAGGATTATTAGATTTCACAACAGGAAGGATATGCGATTGGTTCGATTGAAGAATTAATGGGTGGACAAGCACGCTTCCGAAACCATGCGTTTACTCGATAGAAAATCACATAAAGAAGTTCAATAATAAATTATCAAATTACTTGATTTTGATAGAGTTACGTTAATCTATTATTGTGTTTTTAACACAGACCTTGTACTGAGTTTTGCGATTCACCAACGTTTTACTCTGTAGTAGAAGGAATAATATAGAAAAGGAGTGTTTAGAAATGGCTATTTCTAAAGAACAAAAACGCAATCATCAAAGAGTACGCGATTAAAGAAGGAGATACTGGTTCACCAGAAGTACAAATTGCTGTACTTACTACGAAATCAATCACTTAAACGAACATATTCGTGTGCACAAAAAAGACTCACCACTCAAACCGTGGTTTATTGAAAAAGTTGGTCACCGTCGTAACTTATTAGCTTACTTTACGTAACAAAGATATCCAACGTTACCGTGAATTAATCAACCGTTTAGGTTTACGTCGTTAATCAAAAGATTCAACAAGTCTCACTCCATCGTTTTTCGATGGGGTAGTTTTTATGAAAAAGACGACCGAAGTCGTCTTAATAGGTTAATGATTGTTTAAAGTGAAATAATCCGATCGTTCGTATTAATTTTGAAAGTTTTATCTTTTAAGAGATAAGCTTCTCCGTATAATTCTTCAATTCCATCATGTCCATAAATATAAGTTCCATCTGGGAAAAATGTAAAATTCTTTGATTTACACTATCTTCAGTAGCAATTTCTTTAATCACATGTTTTTCCATCTACATATTCGTGTTTTTATTATAATGAGGAATCACTTGCTTTTGTTGTTAGTCCTAAACCTGTTAGAAATCTTTGATATTCTAAATTAATACTTTCCCCTTCTATTTCTGGATGAGCGTAACAGTTTCTGCTGCATTCATTGTTCCAGCGCTGATACCAGATGACACCTTCAAAAAGAATGAATTTTTCAGCTAATTGAATTTCTTGAAAAACTGATTTTGTGTAGGAACATGCCCACCAGATAAAATGACTAAATCGACTTCATTTAAATAGTCTTGAATATCTACCGTTTGACGGGCGATCAAAATCAATAAACCCATCAAAATGAAGTCCAACTTCTTCAAATCCTAATTTTGTATAAGAAGAAAAATCATCTGTTAATTCATATGCATCTGGGTCAGATGAAATATATAAGGTTTTAATCGTTGTCTTTCCAAGTGCATTTTTAAGTTTTTCAATGAAACCATTAGCAGAGTTTACTTTATAAGATTCAGGAATACTTGCACTACTTGTTAAAAATATTTCATAAGATTCATCCTTTCGAGTTCTATAAACATAGACTAAGAGAGAGATTTTTGTCAAGAATGAAGCTATGGTATACTACGATAAAAATGGAAATGGTAAGATGAAAGGATTTTGAATGACAATTAGAGTAGCAACAATAGAAGATGCAGCAGCATTAGTAGAGATTTATCGATATTATGTAGAAAAACAGCGATTACGTTTGAATATGATGTTCCAAACATTGAAGAATTCGAAAGAAGAATTCAAACGACTCTTGAGAAGTTTCCTTTATTATGTAGTCGAAGAAGAAGGAGAAGTGCTAGGATATGCTTATTCAGGACCGTTTGCGAGTCGAAAAAGCTTTTTCTTGGTCAGCAGAAATTAGTATTTATTTGAAACAAAATCAACAGAAAAAGGATATGGAAAAATTATATCAGTTAATGGAAACTACATTACAAGAATTAGGATATCAAAAATGTCTATGCTTGTATTGCCACGCCTGAAGTGGAAGATGAATATTTAACTAATAATAGTGTTCAATATCAGTGAATATATGGGCTATCGTTTAGTAGGGAATTTAAAACGTTGTGGTTATAAATTTAATCGTTGGTATCATATGGTTTGGATGGAAAAATGGATTGGAAAGCACGAAACTCAAATAGAAGAACCAAAAAGTTTTTCCAATTTATAAACAAAAGTTTGTGAAAAACCAATCTAACTGTTTATTTCAAGCAGCTTCTTTGATATTGGTTTGTGCAGATGGTATAATGAGTACTCATTAAGAAATTACTTTGGAGGTAGTTTATGTCAAAAATTCGAGTACTATTGTACTATAAATATGTACCAATTGAGAATGGAGCACAATTTGCTGCATCATTTGGAATTTTGTAAATCAATCGGACTAAAAGGACGTATTTTAGTTGCTGATGAAGGAATTAATGGAACTGTTTCAGGAGATTATGAAACAACTCAAAAAATATATGGACTATGTTCATTCTTTACCAGGAATGGAAGATTTATGGTTCAAAATTGATGAAGAAGATGAACAAGCTTTCAAAAATGTTTGTTCGCTACAAAAAGAAATTGTTCATTTAGGATTAGAAGATAATGATTTCGATAATGATATTAATCCTTTAGAAACAACAGGTGCTTATTTATCTCCTAAAGAGTTCAAAGAAGCTTTATTAGATGAAAATACAGTAGTATTAGATACACGTAATGATTATGAATATGATTTAGGTCATTTCCGTGGAGCGATTCGTCCAGACATTCGTAACTTCCGTGAATTACCACAGTGGGCTCGTGGATAATAAAGAAAATTCATGGATAAACGTGTAGTTGTCTATTGTACAGGAGGCGTTCGTTGTGAGAAATTCTCAGGATGGATGGTTCGTGAAGGATATAAAGATGTAGGTCAATTACATGGTGGTATTGCAACTTATGGTAAAGATCCAGAAGTACAAGGCGAATTATGGGATGGAAAAATGTATGTTTTCGATGAACGTATTGCAGTAGATATTAATCATGTCAAAATCCTGTTGTTATCGGAAAAAGATTGGTTCGATGGAACTCCATGTGAACGTTATGTAAACTGTGCAAATCCAGAATGTAATCGTCAGATTTTAACTTCAGAAGAAAATGAAGCTAAATACATCGGTGGATGTAGTCATGAATGCCGTGTTCACCCAAGAAATCGTTATGTAGCTGCAAAAGGATTAACTCCTGCAGAAGTAATGGAACGTTTAGCAGCGATTGGTGAAGAATTACCAGTTCAAGCTTAATTGTAAAGTAAAACTCTTACTGTAACTTGATGTTATAGTAAAGAGTTTTTAGAAAAACTAGCATTTAATACCAGGAGATGCTAGAATGTTTTTGTAGCCAAAATCTAAACTTTCATATAAGATTTTTAACTACAAATATAAAATAAAATGGAGAAAGAGTTTAAGAAATTATGGATATTGTAGTTTTATTTTTATTACTTTATTAATCTATCTATTGCCTATGAATGATGATTATCTAAGTGTTCAATCAACAACAGGATTAAAAAGGTTTGTTAGCATTTGGAATTATTTTTCATCATCTATCACAGTGGATAACTTCCGGAACAGAATTTTCATTTTTCTTATATGGGAACATATATAGTTTCAATCTTTTTATCAGGATATGGTCTTTATTTTCAAAATGAAAAAGAAAAATTATATGGATGGCTTTTTGTATAAAAGATTAACTAAAATTTTAATCTTTTTGTTTATTTCATTCATTTATTTAGTTTATAGAGTATTAAATGGTCAAATAATAAATGTAATCTAGATTTATTTCAATATGGAAGTACTGTTATTTTTTAATCGGTTGGTTTGTAAATATTATTATTTTTAATGTATTTATTTTTCTATGTATCATTTAAATTTTCTAAAAACACATTGGTTTCATATTAATAAATACTTTATTGATATTTGTTTATATAATTATAGCAATGAAATTGAAATATGGATTTTGGTGGTATAATAGTAGTTTTTCCTTTTGCTTTAGGGTTTGTTATGGAGAAAATATCAGGAAAAATAGATGAACTTATAAATAATCATTATTTTTGTTTTTGGTAATACTTAGTATTTTACTCTTCATATCACATCAATATGATTATGTATTGTCTAAATTACATATTTTTGATAGCTATAGTTATACTTTGGCTGCTAATTTAGATAATGTTGTTTTTACTTTATATTTTTACTATTTATGAAAAATAGATTTTTCAAATAGATATTTGATTTTTCGGTGGAATTTCATTTTGAACTATATATGATACATGGTTTATTAATATCATTTTTGGGAAATTTTTGTTAGTTCAAAGGTTAATGATGTATTTTTATACTGTGCTTGTCATAGTGTTTAGTGTTTTACTAGCTATACTTATTCATAAATTCTTAAAATATATTCAAAGATTTATTCCGTAAAAACAAGAATTATTGACCTTGACATTTTGTATACGGTAGCCAATAATGAAATTATTCTAGTAAATAGGAGGGATTCTATGACAAGAACAACTAGAGGAACGGTATCAATTATTATAGCAATTGTATTAATGGGAATTATATTTTATAGTTCATCAATGCCCTATCATGACCAATCGCTTGTTTCAAATATACAGAAAATATTACTGTTTCAACCTTTTTCAGAGATGTTATCAAAAATTCATTTTACTTATGCAGGAAAAGTGATTAGTATTCCAAGTTTAGGATATGCTCAATTTCTTGAATTTTTATTCGTAAGGGAGCACATTTCTTAGTTTACTATTTTATTGGATATCATTGGTCAAAAGGATTAAAAATTCATCTGAAAAATCGAGTTTGGAGCTTAATGATTGCAATATTTATAACAATTTTATATGCGATTACAGATGAATTTTCACCAAGGATTAACTCCTGAAGAACACCATTAATTCAAGATGTTGTGTTAGATAGTTTAGGTGGGATTTTTGGAGCATTATTAGATTTTTAAAATAATAACAAAAAGTCGAGAAAAATATTTTCTCGACTTTTTGCGTATATATAAGATGACTAGTCAATTTTTTAAAAAGGGGGAATAGAAATGGAGGAGCTTACGAATGAAATTTTAATAGCAGCACTCCAATTTCATATTGATGACATACATTTATTACCTTTTTGAAGATGAATATCGTTTTTATTTACGAGATGGTGAGCAATTATCTTTACTAAAGAAAATAGACTTGGAAACTGCTAATCGATGGATTACTTTTTATAAAGTACAGGTCTGGAATGGATGTGGGAGAAAAAAACGAAGACCACAAAGTGGAGCAATGAAATATGCATTGAAAAATGGAAGAAGTATAGAATTAAGATTATCTGTAATTTCAAATTTTAAAAATGCAAATATCCGTTGTCATTCGTTTATTACATTTGTCTACAGATGGGGAAAAAAAGTCGAGAAGTATCTACCTATTTTTCCAAAAAGATATTGACCTTCTTCAAAAAAATGTTACATTACAAGAGTGGGCTAATATTATTTTCAGGACCAGTAAGCTCTGGAAAAACTACAACAATGTATCACCTGTTAAGAAACCGCGTTAATGATACAAATTTGCAAGTTATCACTATGGAAGAGCCTGTTGAAATGAGTGAACCTATGTTTTTACAAACAGAGATTAATGAAAAAGCAGGAATTACGTATGAATTACTGATTAAAAGTTCATTAAGGCATCATCCTGATATGATGTTGATAGGAGAAATTCGAGATGAAATGACAGCCAAAATGGTCATTCGGGGTGCCTTAACAGGTCATTTGATGTTAGCAACAGTTCATGCCAAAGACTGTAAAGGAGTGATTTCAAGATTAGAGGAATTAGGAGTTACAAAAGATTTATTAAGGCAAACATTAGTTGCAGTAGTAGCACAACGGCTAGTGCCGAGATATTGTTTTCTTTGTCAAAGCCATTGTTGCTTCCACTGTAATCATATTCCTCTTTCAAAGAAAAAGGCTACTATATTTGATATTGCTTATGGATCTTCATTGCAGCATTTAATTCAAGAGGAAGAATTTTTGAATCCGTTGTTACATCAGTTTAATAGAAAGTTGAGGAAAGCTTATGCACTTGGATATATTTTCACAAGAAAGTTTTGAAGCCTACAAAATCTATTAAGAAATGGTCTAACAAAACTCAGGCTTTATTTTTAACTCAAGTAGGAGAGTTACTAGAAGAGGGATTTACTTTGGTAAGAAAACATTGGCATTTGCAAAATTACTCATTCCAAAACAAGAACAAGTGATTGATAAAATGATGGAACAATTATTGATAGGTCAGAGGTTTGATGAAGTTTTAAATCTTGTAGGTTATTCTGATTCCATTTGTTCACAAATATATTTATCCATGTCGACAGGTTCCTTTGCACTTTCTTGCCCGCACAATCGGACAATACTTAGCACAAAAAGATCACAACTTAAAAATTACGCCAAGTATTAATTTATCCATGTATTTTTAATTATATTTCTAGTTGGTATGGTTTCTGCAATTCGTTATTTACTACTAGGGCAACTGCAATCAATGGTTCAAGTGGAGAGTATTAAAGACCATATGATGCTTTTATTTGATATGGAATGTTTTTGTTCATTTACCTTGGATTATATTAAGTGTCAGTCTATTTATTGGATTGGCATTAGTTGTTGCGTATGTATATTGGAAAAATTTGACGATTCTAAAAACGCCTACGTTTATTAACTCGCTTACCAATTGTGGGAAGTTTAGTTCGTCAATATTACACATTTTTATACGCTAGAGAATTTGCCTATTTTCTAGGGAATGGACAATCATTATTACAAATGATTGAACAGATGAAAACAAGAAGGAACGAGCCTATTAACAAAAGCTATTGCTGAATTTATTGAAAATGAAATGCAACAAGGAACTTCTTTTTCCAGTGCGATTCATCAATTAAAATTGTTTCAACAACCACTTATTTTTATTAATTGTTCAAGGAGAGCTGACACATCAATTGGATATTAAATTACGCCAATTTTTCAAAAAAATTCATTTGAAGATTTTAAAGGGAAACTTGAAAAAGAAAATTATGCTTATTCAGCCAGTATTATTTATAGGAATTGGGCTTATGATTATGTCTATGTATATTATTTTAATGTTACCAACATTAACATTGATAGGAGGAAATTAAGATGAAAAAAATTATTAAAAAGAAAAAAATGGTTTTACATTAATTGAATTACTCATTTGTTTATTTATTATCGGGTTGATGATGCTACTCATTATTCCAAATATTGAAAAATCAAAAGAAAAGAAGCTCAAAAAAACATCGAATGCAGCGATTGTAAAAAGTGATTGAAAAATCAGAAAGAATTATACAAAATAGAGAAAAACAGATACAGAACCAAGTCTGCAACAATTACAAGAGGGAAATATATTACTCAAGAACAAGCAGATGCCTATACTAAGGCAACTGAAAAACCTCAAACAAATCCAAAAATAAATAAAAAACTTAGAGGGATTTCTATGAAAGTTCATGCATTTACTTTAGTAGAATTACTTGTTTCGCTCAGTATTCTACTTGTATTATTATGCCTAGTTCCTCCTGCAATAGTAGATTTTAGTGAAACTTATCAAGAAAGAGTATTTATCAAACAATTTGAGAATGATTTGAAAATTGCACAATTAAATGCACAAGCCACGGGGTATTTTTCGTATATAGAAATAAGTATGCCAGAAAAATTCAAGTATACTCTTAATTGCCCAGGTAATGAGCAATTAAATACAGTTAGAATGATACCAAAAAAAGTATTAATGAAATAGAACATTCACGTATTGGATTTAAAGGAGAAACAGCTAATTTGACGACCTATAATAAAGTACAATATGTTGTTTTTAAAGGTAAAAAGTATACTTATGAATATATTCTTCGATTTGGAGGCGGAAGAGGTTATGTTAAAGTATCGAAAAAAATTAAAGCGTATGTATTGGTAGAATCCATAATTGCTTTGATGATTTCTATTTTTACGCTTCTATTACTTTCATCAGTGTTAGGAAACTCATTACAAAAGACAACAGTATCACAAATGTATGTTAAATGAATATTCATACCATTTAATGAGTTTGCACGAGGAGACCTCCAGTTTCTTATTCAGAAGATATATATAAATGATTCAAAAACTTCCCGATGAGAAAAAATAAATGACTCATCAATTAAAAAGGAAAAAAATAAAAAGTGGTTCATTATAAACAAAAATGAATCTAAAGTAGCACCGATTTCAATTATCACTCATTGTGAGAAGAAGGAGGTGATTCAAATTGAAGAAATTGGACCTACAGAAAAAGGAAGGATTTCTTCTAATTGAGCAATTAATGGCTTTAGCAATCTTTGCAGTGAGCATCATGCTAATTTCTGGAGTGTATCAAGTATTAATAAAAGTACAAAATAAAATGGAAGTTCCTAATTATATAGAATGGCATTTATGGTGACACTAAATGGATACTCATCTGCAAGGATATGCAAGATCAAAGTATCAATTTGGAACGGAATTCGATGATGTTCGCCCCTACAAACGATGCACAATATAAGATTGAGGCTGTTTCAGAACATGAGGGATTAAAAATCAGTAGTTAAAATTAGTAAAAATGGAGGTTACCATCCAGTTTTAGTGGGATATGAAGAAATAATTATTAATAAAATAAAAGATGGTGTTTCCCTTTAAAGCTGTGTTACGGAATCAAGAAGAATTTGAAATTAATTTTATTCCTGAAATCGTGTTATTACTTTTTGAAAAAGAAGTTACTCTTCAAGATGAAACAAATTTTGCTTAAAATAGAGAATGAAAAGGAGGGATTCAATGATTCAGAAAGTATTTTCTAAAAAGTACAAGGAAGTTTGGTGATCCCTTTTTTAGTGTTATTCTTTATTACAAGTTTAATGACGGTTGCTTTTTTTATCAGATTAGACTAGCTAATGCAAAATCAATATCGTTTACTTAAAGATACTTACCAACTGAAAATAATGTTAGAGTTAACAACTCAGAATTTAGAAAAGTAATTTAATTCTAAAAAGAAGATGTTATAAGTTATCCTAAAAATAAAGTTTTCAACCGGTGTTGTCAAGATAAAAATGGGATGAAAAGTCTCAATTATTTGAATTAATGGCGGAATTACCAAATGGTTCGAAACGCTCGGAAATTGTTTATATTGTATTTAAGGAAAAGAAAGTTATAGAAAAAAAGACAGTGAATGAGTTTGTTTCATAGGTAATCTATGGTATACTTTTTATGACAATATGAAAAAGTTGGTGGTTAAATGGAACAAACAATTGGAGAAATCTTAAAACGTGCTCGTCAATTAAAAAGGATATACTTTAGATGACTTGCAACAAATTACAAAAATTCAGAAAAATATTTAATTGCAATTGAAGAAAATGATTTTGATTTAATGCCCTGGTGACTTTTATACTCATGCATTTATTAAACAAGTAGCAGAAACAGTTGGAGTAGATGGAGTTAGATTATTAGAAGAATTTGCACTTGTAAATTCTAAAAATTCTGATGCTCTTTCAGAAGAAGATTCTTTATTAGCTGATAAAAAAATTAATTTCAAGTCGAGTATCAAATAATCGTGAGGCTCAAACAGAGGTAAGTAAGGTTTGGATTCAATTTAAAAATTATTTACCCTACAATTTTTATTAGGTATGTTAGCTGTAGCCATTGTTTTTAGCTATTGCAAAAGATACTTTATTAAATAAACAATCAACTCCCTGTTACTACGATCAGTTGCAACAACAGTAACGGCTCAAAATACAACAGTTACTGAAAAGGTAGAAAAGACAACAGTAGCAGAAACGACACAATCAACTACTACAACTAAAGAAGCAAAACAAACAACAATTCGTTATGCTTATGCAAATGGAATGCATTATATTACACTGCAAAATTAGCCGAATTTCCAGCAAGTTTAGTAATAACAAACCGTGCAAGTACACAATTATGGGCTAGAATTACTGCAGATCAAAGAGTGGTAGCTGATGGTGCATCAACAACAGGGCAACAGTAGTTGGATCAATTCCTGAAGGAACAAATTCAATTGTTTTAAACTTTGGTTATACACCAATTGGTACCATTACTCTAGCAGGACACGAAATTCAAATTCTGACGGAGTCAGTGCTACAGCAATTTCATATTACAATGGAATAGAGGGAAGGGCATGAATATTGCTAATCGATTAACCATTGCTCGATTGTCCCTTGATTCCATTGTTTTACTAACTATGTGTTTTCCAAAAAGATGTTTTTAGGAATAGTGAATATTTTTGATTCTAATCTAGTATTAGTTGGGTATGGCAATGATTATTTTTTACTATTGCTAGTATTACAGATAGATGGCTATTTAGCTAGAAAATATCCTTAATTACAAATTTTTGGAAAATTTGCTTTCGATCGTCTGGCGGATAAATTATTAGTAATGACTGCTTTTATTACTTTAGTAGGGGCTGGAGTCATTCAATGTGGATTGTAGCAGTGATTGTTTTGTAGAGAATTGGCTGTAACAGGACTTCGTTTATTATTAGTTAATGATGGTGAAGTACTTGCAGCAGCATGGCCTGGAAAAAGTTAAAACAGCAACACAAATGTTAGGATTATCTTTTTATTGATTGATGATTTTCCAGTAAAAGTTATGCCGTTTTCCATTGGAACTATTTTGCTATATTTTGTTTAGTTGTAACAGTGTATTCAGGAGTGAGATTACTTTATATATAAACATGTTTTTGCAGATTCATTTTCTGTTTAATGGTGGAGGCTGGGATTTTCAACCTTTTGTTTTATAAATGAGGGTAGAAAGTATGAAAGCAGAAATTATAACAGTCGGTACAGAATTATTAATGGGACAAGTCATTAATACAAATAGTGCAACCATTGCTGAAATTAGCAAAGTTGTCTATTCCAACATATTACCAACAAACTGTTGGAGATAATCCAGAAAGATTGTTTGAAAGTATTCAATTAGCTAGTAGTCGTAGTGATTTAATTATTTTAAGTGGTGGATTAGGACCAACAACAGATGATATTACAAAAACAAGTTTTAGCAGAATTTGTTCAAAAAGAATTAGTAGAAGATGAAGAAGCAATGGATAAAATTATTCGTTTCCATAAACAATCTCATCGCCCAATGAGCCCTAATAACCGACTTCAAGCATTAGCTTTTGATGGTGAAACAGTTTTTAAAAATCATAATGGTTTAGCTATTGGTGGTGCAGTAGAAACGGGAAAAATATTTTCATTGTTTTACCAGGTCCTCCAAGTGAATTAAAAATGATGCTTGAAAAAGAGGCCATTCCATATTTAAAGAAAAAGTTTCAAATGAAGGAACTTTTTGTATCTAGATATTTACGTTTCTTTGGAGATTGGAGAATCTAGATTAGTAACTGATTTAGAACAATTAATTGAAGAACAAACGAATCCAACAATTGCCCCATATGCAGGCATGTATGAGTAGTTCTTCGATTAACAGCAAATGGGGATACAAAAGAAGAGTGTGGGCGAGTTAGTTAGATGAATTAGAAACAAAAATATTGTCCGTTGAACGTGAATATTTTTATGGATATGGAGAATATGAAACACTATTATCCATTACAGTGAATTATTAAAAATAATGTGGATTAAGTATTGCTGCAGAAAAGTTTAACAGGAGGGACTCTTTTGCTTCAACATTAATTTCTGTTGAAGGAAGTTCTACAATATGTACTAGGTTCTTGTGTGGCTTATCAAGAAACTATAAAAAGAAAAATCAATTACAAGTTCCTCAAGAAATATTAGAAACATATGGGATGGTTAGTGTTGGGTGTGCAGAAAGCGATGGCAGAAAAATGTACAGTCAATATTTGGCAGTAATCTTGGAATTTCCTTTACAGGAATAGCAGGTCCATCACCAATGGAAGAGAAGTAGGAACTGTATTTATTTCATTGAGATGGGTTAGAAATAAAAACAATAAATTACATTTAGCATGAAACCGTAATGGTAATCGTGAATTTGCTGTTCAACATGGGTTAAATGAGCTAAGAAAATATTTATTACAATAGAACAAATGTTCGTTTTTCTTGCTTTTCACTATTTAGTATAGTGTATGATAAGGATGAATTAAGAGGACATGGAGGTTTAACATGGTAGAACAAGAAAATCGTCAACGTGCATTAGATGATGCGTGAAAAATTGAAAAGAGTTATGGTAAAGGTGCAGTAATGAAAGTAGGAGAAAAAGCTGATTCGCAAGTTCAGACTGTTTCTTCAGGTTCATTAGCACTAGATATTGCATTAGGAGCAGGTGGATACCTAAAAGGAAGAATTGATTGAGATTTTTGGTCCTGAATCAAGTGGTAAAACAACAGTTGCTTTACATGCGGTAGCAGAAGTACAAAAACGTGGTGGAGTAGCAGCATTTATTGATGCGGAACATGCTTTAGATCCAGAATATGCAAGAGCATTAGGCGTTAATATTGAAGAATTATTATTATCTCAACCAGATACTGGTGAACAAGGACTTGGAATTGCAGATGCATTAGTGGCTTCAGGAGCAGTTGATATTGTGATTGTCGACTCAGTAGCTGCATTAGTACCACGTGCTGAAATTGAAGGAGATATGGGACAATCTCATGTGGGTCTTCAAGCTCGTTTAATGTCTCAAGCACTTCGTAAATTATCAGGGACAATTAATCGTACGAAAACAATTGCGATCTTTATTAACCAATTACGTGAAAAAGTTGGAATTATGTTCGGAAATCCAGAAACAACACCTGGTGGACGTGCGTTAAAATTTCTATGCAAGTATTCGTTTAGATGTTCGTCGTAGTGATCAAATTAAAAATGGAGCAGAAATTTTAGGAAATCACACTAAAATTAAAGTAGTGAAAAATAAAGTTGCGCCACCATTTAAAAACAGCTGAAGTGGATATTATGTATGGAGAAGGAATTTCTCAAATTGGAGAAATTTTAGATATAGCTTCTGATTTAGATTTAGTGAAGAAGAGCGGTGCTTGGTATGCTTATAATGATGAAAAGATTGGACAAGGCACGTGAAAATGCGAAGAAATACTTAACGGAACATCCGAAATCGTTGAAGTATTAACACAAAAATCCGTTCTCACTATAATATCGGTGGAGAAGTCATTTCTCAAGAAGTCGAAGATTTAGGGCAAACAAATTTATTAGATGAAGAATAGTCATAGAAGGGAGAATGAACTCGAATAGTTTATTCTCCTTTTTCATCGAAAGATTTGTATGATATTAAATACATTAAACTAGTTTCACGATTTAATTCAGTGAAAAGTTTATTAAATTCGTTAAGATGGTGTTTTTATTGGAAGGGCTATAATGAAGCAGAAGAATGTGTTATGATAACAATGAATGTTAAAAATATTAGGGTGAGGGTGTATCCATGTCAATGAATCAAAAGAATCTTAATTATTGAAGACGAAAAATTTAGCACGATTTGTAGAATTAGAATTACAACATGAAGGATATGAAACAAAAATTTGTTTTGATGGACGAAGTGGTTTACAAGCAGCAACAGAGGAAGATTGGGATGTTATTTTATTAGATTTAATGTTACCAGAATTAAATGGATTAGAAGTAGTCCGCCGCTTGCGTCAAGTTAAGAAAAACACCAATTATTATTATGACAGCTAGAGATTCTGTAATGGATCGAGTAACAGGGTTGGGATCAAGGAGCAGATGACTATGTTGTTAAAACCGTTTGAAATTGAGGAAATTTTAGCGAGAATTCGTGCATTATTTAGAAGATTAAGTATTGAAGAAGAAGCAAGAGTACAAAAGCAAAACGATTTTTAGAATATCGAGATTTAGTCATTGAAAAGAAAACCGTACAGTGCGTCGTAATGGTGAATTAATTGATTTAACGAAGAGAGAATATGAATTACTATTAATGTTGATGGAAAATATTAATGTTGTTCTTTCTCGAGAAGTTTTATTAAACCAAGTATGGGATATAAGATGGAAGTTGAAACGAATGTTATTGACGTATATATTCGTTATTTAAGAAATAAAATTGATATTCCAGGACGGGAAAGTTATATTCAAACGGTTCGTGGAACAGGTTATGTAATGCGTCGTTAATCAAGTCTGGGGATATCATGAAAGAAAAACATGAAGAAACTTCCGTTGGATGGTGGTTGATTATTTCGACCACTATACTATTAACATTGGTGACAGTTGATTTTTAGGATTTGAACTCCAATATTATCAAAATCAAAAATAGCTCTAACGGAAAAATATAGAGAACAATTAAGTGAAAAATTATCTGAATACGAAGCTCCACTTACTTGAGCTAATATTGTTGCTACATTAAATCAAAAATAATAGTTATCAAAAAGATAAAGATGAGTGTTTATCAAAAGAAATTTTATATTAACGATCAGCAGTTTAATGTACAAGTTTATGGAACAAATCGAAAAGAGATTTTTAGAACACAATCTTGGAATGATGGAGAAGTTATTGGAAATGAAGCTAAGACTCAGGTTAAAAAGTTAAAAATGGACAAACAATTTTTTTCAAACTTCATGCCGATTATTTCAATAAATCAAGAGTTTTAATAGGGTATTTATCGATTACAAACCGATTAGATAATTTTAAAACAATTAAAAGATGAGTTGAATCAATTAGCTTTGTCGATTCTTTTTGTGTCAGCAATTATTGCGATTATTTTTAGGATATTTACTATCGAATCAAATGACAAAACCAATTAAAAATTCAAGAAATCATTTCATCCATTAGTGAAGAAAATATTTCAACGAAACGAATTAAAGTTTCAGAAAAGAACGATGAATTTGCAATTGTTTCTGAACATTTTAATGAATTATTAGATAAGATTAGTTTTTATATTGAACAACAAAAAACATTTCGTAGAAGATGTTTCTCATGAACTAAGAACACCGGTAGCGATTGTAGAAGGACATTTAAAACTCTTAAATCGATGGGGGAAAAAGACGACCCAGAGGTTTTAGAAGAATCTCTACAAGCTTCACTGAGTAGAGTTGCAAAGAATAGAAAAACATTAGTACAAGAAATGCTGATTTATCTCGTGCACCTCAAGTGAAAGAACAGTATAAAGATGCTACAAACGAATGTTACGGAAGTGGCTAAGCAGGTGGTGCATAATTTCAGAGTCCTATATCCAGAATTTACATTTATATTTGATGATGATTTAAAGCGTGATTTATGGATACCTATTTATTTAAATCATTTAGAACAAGTAGTCATTATTTTTAATGGATAATGCTGTAAAATATTCTCTCGATCGAAAAAGAAATTATTTTAAGTTTATCAAAAGGGGAAGAACATGTAGAAATTGCTGTTCAAGATTTTGGGATGGGAATGACTGAAGAAGATCGTAAAAAAGTTTTCTCAAGATTTTTATCGTAGATAAAAGCTCGTTCAAGAGAAAGAGGCGGTAATGGCTTTAGGATTATCCATCGCTAAGGAATTGATAGAAAGTTATGATGGAGAAATTTCTGTCACAACTTTATAAATCATGGCTCTATTTTTAAAATTACTTACCTTTGACAAAGAAAGATAAAGGTAAATAATAATGGAAATTATAAAAATGGATAAAGTAGATGCTAGAAAAATTGCAAAAGAAATTTTTATTGAGTTTATCTACAGAAAAAGAAACTATCAAGAAGAACTGATATTAGACTATTTACGACAGCTTCCTCAATGGAGAGAAGCAAAAATCATTGCATTAACGAAATCAATGCCTATTGAGTTTTCATTGGAAAAAGTTGTAAAGTTAGCTAGAAATATGAATAAGAAAATTGTAGTTCCCGTAACTTTACCGCATCGACAAATGAAATTTGCATTTTGGGATGAAAAGACACAGTTTCAAAAATTCCTTTGGAGTAGAAGAGCCTATTCAACCAAGTTGGGTGGATGAAGAGCAAATTGATTTAGTCATTGTTCCAGGCTTGGCTTATTCTAAAAAGGAGAACGACTAGGATTTTGGTGGAGGTTATTATGATGCGTTTCATAGAACAACAGAACTCTTTTCACCATTAGTTTAGCTTATCAGGAACAAGTTTATGATGAAGTTGTTTGGAATGTGAAGTATTTCGATCAAGTGGTTCAAATTCTTATTACAAAAGAAGGAGTGATTCATTCAAATGAATTATTGGAAAAAGAGAGATATAAAAAGAACTATTTTACAAAAATTTAACAGTTTCGAATCTATTTTTATTGATACAAATTATCATGTTTATCATAATGACATTAAAGGGTGGTTCAACGAATCCAGGAATTTTTAGTTTATTATGGAGCAAGAGCTACTGCATTTATTATTTTACTTCATGAATATTGGCGTTTTTATCACACCGATATTTTTTTACATATTGGTCTTGGAGCATTTTGCGATGAATAGTTTATTTCTTTATTTCTTTTTGGAAATCAATTAGAAAGTATCGTTGGTCATGGAAGATTTTTAGTCATTTACTTATTAAGTGGTATTATGGGAAATCTTGTTAGTTTTGCTTTTAATGCTCAGCATATATCAGCGCAAGTACTTCATTGTTTGGTTTATTTGGACTGATGCTCTATTTATCAACAAGACATCGTTATATTTATGCCTTTAGAGAATTAGGAATGCAATATATGGCATTATTAGTGATGAATTTAATAATAGCTTTATTTTTCAAGTAGTATAGACCTTTAGGGGTCATATTGGTGGACTAGTAGGAGGTTATGTTATGTCATCAGTTATTTCATTTAGAGGAGACCGAGTGACTAAAATGTATGAAAGAGTACTATTTGCGATTATTTACATTTTAATTGCTATTGTATTGTTTAAAATCGGAGTTGAAGTAGGAAAAGAAATGCTATGGAAAACTGTATACTAACTGATATACTATAAATAAAAATGAATACGTTTTATGAGGTGAAGAATATGAATATTATCGGGATTGATTTGGAGGAACCTCAATTAAATTCGCTATTTTAACGGAAAATGGTGAAATTCAAGAAAAATGGTCTATTCCAACAAATATTTTTAGATGAAGGAAGCCATATTGTTCCAGATATTATTCAATCGATTAAACATAAACTAACGCTATTAGGATTAACAAAAGATGATTTCTTAGAATTGGAATGGGTCTCCTGGTGTAGTAAATCGCCAAGAAGGAACTGTTATTGGTGCGTATAATTTAAACTGGAAAACATTACAACCAATTAAAGAACAAATTGAATCAGAATTAGGTTTATCATTTTATATTGATAATGATGCTAATGTCGCTGCTCTAGGTGAAAAATGGGTTGGAGCAGGAAATAATGAACCAGATGTTGTTTTTGTAACACTTGGAACTGGTGTTGGTGGTGGAGTGATTGCTGGTAATCGAGTTAATCTCATGGATTTAGTGGTGCTGGTGGCGAACTAGGTCATATTGCCGTTGATTTTGAAGAACCAATCTCTTGTACATGTGGTAAAAGGGTGTTTAGAAACTGTAGCAAGTGCAACAGGTATTGTGAATTTAACACGTCGTTATGCAGAAAAATATGCTGAGACTCTGAATTAAAAAGCAAGAATTGATGATGGACAACAAGTAACTGCTAAAGATGTTTTTGATTTAGCAAAAAGAGAATGATACTTTAGCATTAATCGTAATTCGTCATTTTTCAGAATATTTAGGTGTAGCATGTTCACACATTGCGAACATTTTAAATCCATCAAGAATTGTTATTGGTGGTGGCGTGAGTGCCGCAGGAGAATTTTTATTAAAAGGTGTTCGTGAAGAATTTGAGAAGATGTTTTTCCACCAATAAAAGATTCAACTGTTTTTAGCATTAGCTGAATTAGGAAATGATGCTGGAGTTATCGGAGCAGCTTCATTAGTATTAATTGGTAAATCATAATTAGAGAGGTAATCGTGTATGTTATTTTGGATTGTTTGGAGTATTTTAGCAGTATATGTTGCGTATATTGCGGTATTATTTTTGGATGCGTCGTAGTGCAGCTGAAACTTTAGATGCAGCGGAATTTAGTAAAGACTTACGTCATGGGCAATTAATTGATTTGCGTGAAAAGGATGAATTTAGAGCAGGTCATATTTTAGGGGCTAGAAATATTCCTTATTCTCAATTTAAAAGATCGTATGTTTGAATTAAGAAAAGATCAACCGATTTATTTATATGAACAAGGGATGACGATTTCAGGAAGAGCTGCGTATCGTTTAAAACGTAAAGGTTTTTTCTAATATTTTCATTTTAAAAATGGATATGATGCTTGGAACAGGAAGGTCAAAAAGGGTATTAAGAATTAAAAGAGACTTTGTCTGTTGTAGCAGGGACGGCAGCAGCTTTCGCACAGCGAATCTCATGCCTCAAAAATCGAGCCTAAGGTCTCCGATTTTCCCGAAGTAGATGGCCAATGTGTGGCTACTCTTACCATGCTGACTACGACAAAGTCTTTAATTGCGACAATGGAGACCTAGCATGCGAGTCCGTTAGTAAAGGAGACTTTGTCTTTACGTAGTAGAGGGACGGCAATGTAGCTTCGCACATGCAGTCTCATGCCTATCGAGCCCTAAGGTCTCGATTTTCACCGAGTGAAGCGCAGTAGTGTGGCTACTCTTACCCGATGCTACGACGAAAAGTCTTTTTGTTGATCGTTTTCCTAATTGACAAAGATATCCTATATACTGTTGACAATTTGAATAACTCATCTTTAATGCGATCCAGAGAGGTCAGCAAAGATTTAATTATAGAAAACGAAGTTTTTGTATGGCTGAACCTACTTACATAAGTGAGGCTATTTTTATAAAAACAGTATTTTTGATGAGCAACCCATTTTAAAATTGTTGATGTCTATGAAATAAAAGCATTCGAACGAGGAATTGATGTCGCATAAAAGATTTTTACTAGTCAGTTATAGTTCGTAACAAAATGTAATAAATGCAGTATCTTTTAAAGCTAGTCCTAGAGAGGCTAACAGAGGATTGAGATTTAACGTTACAGCTTTATTTGAGTCATAGAATTTTTGCATCATCATTCAAATAATAATAAATTTAACATACCTTGTAGTCTATGGATTACAAGGTATTTTCTATAATTAGGAGGAAGTTGTGAAGAAAATATTGTAAAAATGGGAGATTTAACCGAAATGAGGAAGTTTTCCAATTAATTCATCGAGGTTTGGAAATAAAAATGGAAAACATGTTGAATCTAGAGATGACTTATATGTTGCTAATCTGTTTTTGAAAATTCTACTCGTACAAAACATAGTTTTGAAATTGCAGAGACATAAACATAAATTAAAAAGTAATTAATTTTTGAAGTGGCAACTTCTTCTGTGAATAAAAGGTGAAACATTATACGATACTTGTAAAACTTTAGAAATGTTGGGTTGTAATCTATTGAAGTGATTCGTCATAGTCAAAAATGCTACTATGAAGATTTGAAAAATTTAAACATTCCAATTCTTAATGGTGGAGATGGTAGTGGAGAACATCCAAGTCAATGCTTATTAGATTTAATGACAATGTGATGAAAAATTTGGAACTTTTTGAAAACTTAAATATCATTATTGCCGGAGATATCAAAAATTCTCGAGTTGCTAAAAGTAGTATCGTATGTTAACAAGATTGGGAGCAAAAAGTTCGATTTGTATGCCCAGATATTTATAAAGATGAAACACTTGGAGAAGTCGTTGATTTTGACGAGGTCATTGGGGGAAGTGGATGTGTGTATGCTACTAAGAGTGCAACATGAAAGACATGTACTTCAAAAATGGAAGCTTAACGAAAGAAGAATATACGAAAAATTTGGTTTAACACCACAAAGATATGAAAAGTTAAAAGAAACAGCAATTGTTGGCGCATCCAGCTCCTGTTAATCGAGATGTAGAAATTGCATCTGAATTAGTAGAAAGCACCAAAAATCAGTTATTTTTGAACAAATGAAAAATGGAATGTTTATAGAGACAAGCAATGATTGAAAAATCATTAAAGATAATCAGTTATAAAAAGGAGAAGCAAATGTTACTTTTTATGGAAAAATTTTAGAACAGGGTGTTTTAGTTCAAAAACATCTTTTGATTGAGGGTGAGAAGATTACAAAAATAGCTGATTCAATTGAAAAGTATTGAAGCAAAAGTTATAGATTTAGAAGGAAAATTAATTTCTCCTGGATTTATTGATGTTCATGTCCACTGGAGAGAACCTGGTTTTGAATATAAGGAAACCATTTATCATGCATCAAGAGCTGCAGCTCGGGGATTACGACTGCAATGCCAATGCCAAACTTAAATCCTGTTCCAGATTGTTATGAAAATTTAAAATTACAATTAGATATTATTGAACGATTCAGTGATTCGTGCCATTCCTTTTGAGACGATTACAAAAAGGGGAAAAAAGGAAAGGAATACGCTGATTTTAAAGAATTAGCAAATTTTGTTTTTGCCTTCAGTGATGATGGTCGTGGAGTTCAAGATGCAAATATGATGTTTGAATCAATGAAAGTTGCTGCGAGTCTTGATAAAGCTATTGTTGCTCATTGTGAAGATAATTCACTTATTCGTGGTGGATGTATGCATTGTGGAAGACGAAGTGAGAATTGCAATTACCAGGTATTCCATCTGTTTGTGAAAGTGTTCAAATTGCTCGAGATGTTTTGTTAGCAGAAGCAACAGGTTGTCATTACCATGTATGTCATGTTTCTACAAAAGAATCTGTCAGAATCGTGAGAGATGCAAAAGCTGCTGGTATTAAAGTAACGTGTGAAGTATGTCCTCATCATTTATTAGTAACGAAATGGATATTTCGAGAAGATAATGGAATGTGGAAAATGAATCCACCATTAAGAGCTGATGAAGATCGCAATGCTTTGATTTCGGGACTATTAGATGGAACCATTGATGTAATTGCTACAGACCATGCACCTCATGCACCACATGAAAAGGAATTAACAATGACAAAAGCAGCATTTGGAATAGTCGGTAGTGAAACCGCTTTTAGTCAACTCTATACCAAATTCGTTAAACCAGGAGTCTTTTTCATTAGATTTTCTGAGTGAAGAAGATGAGTGAAAATGTAGCAGATACCTTTGGATTGCCATATGGTCGATTAAAAGAAAATGGATTCGCAGATTTAGTTGTCATCGATTTAGAAAAATCAATGGAGATTGATCCAAATCAATTTTTATCAAAAGGACGTAGCACTCCTTATATTGGTGAGAAAAATATATGGGATTCCAGTGTTAACTTTATGTGAAGGAAACATTGCGTATCAAGATAAGGAAGTATTTTCAGTCTTATAAATCGTAAATGATTTTGACAGTTAATAAGCAAATGATGGTAAAGGAGTATTTGTATGGATACTTATATGACAAGGGTTATCAGTAATGAAAAATTGCGTGATAAAATATTTTCGAATGGAATTACAAGGATATCGTTCAAGAAATGACGACACCTGGACAATTTGTCAATATTAAAGTGAATAATAGTTATGAATTTCATTAAGAAGACCGATTTCCATTTGCGAAATTAATCATGAAAAATCATTTGTTATTGTCTATCGAGCAGATGGTGCTGGAACAAAGATTATCTCTGAACTAAAAAGAAGGAGATTTAGTAGATATATTAGGTCCACTTGGAAAAGGATATGATTTAGAAGTTTTAGAAGAAGGACAAACAGCTCTAATTGTTGGTGGTGGAATTGGAGTTCCTCCATTATATGAATTAACAAAAAGCAATTTCAGAAAAAGGAATCCAAACGATTCATATATTAGGATTTAATAATATTAAAGATGTCTTTTATGAAGATGAATTTGCAAAACTGGGTACAACGTATATCGCAACGGCTGATGGTAGTTATGGTGAAAAAGGTTTTGTGACAGACGTCATTAAAAAATATGCAGTATACTACCATAAATATTTTAGTTGCGGGCCTTTTGCCATGTTAAAAGCTTTTTAACTCAAAATGGATGAGGAAAAATGGGATATGTATCTCTAGAAGAGCAGAATGGCTTTATGGGGTAGGAGCTTGTTATGCCTGTGTTTGCGAGAAAAAGGACGTACAATTTCAAGAGTTTGTTATGATGGGCCTGTTTATGACATAAGAGAGTTAGCCTTATAGGAGGAAATGATGAGCGAGAGATTAAGAGTAAAATTACCAGGTTTAGATTTGAAGAATCCTATTATGCCAGCCTCTGGTTGCTTTGCATTTGGCTTAGAATATGCTCATTTTTATGATTTAAGTAAATTAGGCGCTATTATGATTAAAGCGGCAACAAAAGAACCACGATTTGGGGAATCCGACACCACGTGATGCAGAAACTTCTAGTGGAATGTTAAATGCGATTGGGTTACAAAATCCAGGAGTGCATGAAATAATGGAGACTAAATTAAAAGCTTTAGAAAAATACGATGTTCCAATTATTGCGAATGTGGCAGGTAGTGAAATTGAAGACTATGTTTATGTTGCAGAACACATTAGTAAAAGCTCCCAAATGTCCATGCATTAGAATTAAATATTTCTTGTCCAAACGTAAAAACATGGAGGAATTCAGTTTGGGGACGATCCGTGTGTTGCTAGAACTTTAACGGAAAAAGTAAAAAGCTGCTTCTAACGTTCCTGTTTATGTCAAATTATCTCCGAATGTAACAGATATTGTATCAATGGCAAAAAGCTGTTGAAGAAGGTGGAGCAGACGGAATTACGATGATTAATACATTAGTAGGGATTCGTTTAGATAGAAAAACAGGAAAGCCGATTATTGCAAATGTTACCGGTGGATTATCAGGACCTGCTATTAAACCAGTAGCGATTCGAATGGTTTATTTAGTATCGCAAGCAGTCAATATCCCGATTATTGGAATGGGCGGTATTATGGATGAATGGGATGTTATTGATTTTATTTCAGCTGAGCAAGTGCGGTAGCAGTTGGAACAGCAAACTTTACGTATCCATATGTTTGTCCAAAAATTATTGACCGATTAGAAGGTGCTCTTGATGAATTAGAGTGCATCATCTACTAGAGTTATGTGGACGAGCTTATCATTAAAAAAGGAGTGGTAGGATGAAAAAGAAGTCATTGTTGCATTAGATTTTCCAACGGTGGAGGAATCATTAGCTTTTTAGAAAAATTTGGTGATGAAAAATTATTTGTAAAAAAATAGGACTAGAATTATATTTACAAAATGGACAAGTTGTTGTTAAGCAAATTAAAAACTAGGACATAAAAATCTTTTTGGACTTAAAATTACATGATATTCCAAATACGGTTTATGGCGCAGCCAAAGGATTGACGCAGTTTCATGTGGATATTTTTAACGGTACATGCTGCAGGTGGTTATGAAATGTTGAAAAGCAGCAAAACAGGGAATGTTAGATGGTGGAAGCTTTTGATACAAATGTTATTGCTATTACTCAATTAACTTCTACATCAGAACAAGATATGAGAGAGTATCAATGTATCCCTCTTTCTTTAGAGGAAAAGTGTGATTCATTATGCAAAGTTAGCAAAACAAGCAGGATTAGATGGAGTGGTTTCATCTGTTTGGGAAGCTGGAAAAATTACAGAAAAATTGTGGAGAAGACTTTTTAAAAAGTGACTCCTGAATTCGACTTGAAACAGATGAAGTGGGTGATCGAAAAACGTGTAGCAACTCCTAAAGTTGCAAGTCTTGAAGGGAGTACGCATATTGTAGTAGGTCGTTCTATTACAAAGGCAGAAAATCCAGTAGAAGTATATCATTTATTAAAAGAACAATTTATAAAATAAAGGAGAAGAGTATGACATTAGAACGTAAACTTGCCAAAGAATTATTAGCGATTGAAGCTGTTGCATTAAGACCAAATGATTATTTTTACATGGACATCGGGTATTAAATCACCAATTTACTGTGATAATCGAATTACAATGTCTTATCCAAGTATTCTAAAAGAAATTGCCGCAGGAATGGTAGAAGTTATAAAAGAAAAATATCCAGCAGTAGAAGTCATAGCTGGAACTGCAACAGCAGGTATTCCTCATGCTGCTTGGGTCAGTGAATTGTTAGATTTACCGATGATTTATGTTAGAGACTCTGCAAAAACATGGGAAAACAAATCAAATTGAAGGAAGAGTATTAGAAGGACAAAAAGTGGTTATTATCGAAGATTTAATTTCTACTGGTTTTGTCATCTTTGAAAAGTCGCAAAAGCTTTAAGAGAATCTGAGCTGAAGTGTTAGGAGTAGTTGCAATTTTTAGTTATGAATTAAAGAAAGCTCAAGATGCTTTTGAAGAGGCAGGAGTAGAGTATATTACCTTAACTAATTATCCTGTTTTTAGTAGAGGAAGCTGTTGCTATTGAATATATTCACCAAGATGATGTAGAAAAATTATTAGAGTGGCGAAATGAATTAAATTAGAAATGAAAAACGAGATTGAAAAACTTCAATCTCGTTTTTAAATTCAACATTGTAACAGTACTAGGTGTTCTTATGAACATTCTAAGAAAAAGTTTATTTTTGGTTTTTCTACTGGAATACTAATTTCAACAAAGTTATCAGCATAAAATGATATCTAAAACCTTCGCAGTTTGTAGCGAAGTAAGCGATGAACAACAAATTCAATTTCAGTATCTTTCACACGACGCTTACGATTGATAATAACAATATCTTTGTGAGTAGCAGCATCTTCATAAAATAACGGTTGTTTGACCTAATGAATACACTTTTTACGAAAAATGCATCCGTATTAGCTAGTTGTTCTTTAACAAGTTTTTAAATGACTATTTGTAATATCAATTAACTTCATTTTCATACACCCTTTACTGTAATCTCTTTCTACTATTATACTCTTATTTTCTGAAAATTCATTATTTAAATTCAAAAATAGCTTTATTGAAGATAAAGTAAGTAAAATGATGATAAAAAATTATTAAAAATATGAATAGAAATAGTTGTTAAAAATTATAAAAAAACATGGTAACCCTAACTTAATGAGAGAGAGTGTATACGTTTGCTAGTCCTACTAGTAATTGTTACAATCCTTAATAAAAATTTTTATTTTTAAAGGAGTTTTTATGGAAAAGAAAGAATATCATGTAATTGCAGAAACAGGAATTCACGCTCGTCCAGCGACATTATTAGTTCAAACAGCTAGCAAATTTGCTTCAGATATTCAATTAGAATACAAAGGTAAATCTGTTAACCCTAAAATCAATCATGGGCGTTATGTCATTGGGTGTTGGTCAAGGTGACAACGTAGTTATTACAGCTGAAGGTGAAGATGCAGCAGACGCAATTGCTGGAATCGATGAAACAATGAAAAAGAAGGATTAGCTGAGTAGTATGAAACCAACTTTACAAGGTATTGCAGCCAGTGATGGTATTGCAATCGCAAAAGTTTATACATTAACTGAACCAGATTTAAGCTTTTACAAAAGTTAGTGTAGAAGACACAGATAAAGAAATCTCTCGTTTAGAAGAAGCTTTTAGCAGTTTCAACAAAAAGAGATTGAATTAATCAAAGAAACAGCATTAAAAAAATTTGGGAGAAGAAGAAGCTCAAGTATTTGAAGCTCACTTGATGGTATTATGACCCTGAATTAGTAGGCCAAGTAAAAGATGCGATTACTTCTCAAAAAGTTAATGCAGAACATGCCTTGAAAGAAGTTTCAGATATGTTTATCAGCATTTTTGCTGGAATGGAAGATAATCCATACATGCAAGAACGTGCAGCAGATATTCGTGACGTTTCAAAACGTATTTTAGCGAATTTATTAGGTGTTAAAATTCCTAGCCCAGCAACTATTAAAGATGAAGTAGTAGTTGTTGCTGGAGACTTAACTCAAGTGATACAGCACAATTAAATCGTAAATATGTTAAGGCGTTCGTAACTGATATCGGTGGACGTACTTCTCACTCAGCGATTATGGCTCGTTCATTAGAAATTCCTGCAATTGTAGGGAACAAAAGAAATTACGTCATTAACTAAAGATGGTGATTTAATCATTATTGACGGTTTATCAGGAGATGTATTTTTAAATCCTTCTGAAGATGTAGTTGCTGAATACCGTGCTAAAGCAGAAGCATTTTGCAGCGCAACAAGCTGAATGGGAAAAATTAAAAGATGCTGATACATTTACAAAAGATGGTCATCAAGTTGAATTAGCAGCAAACATTGGAACTCCAAAAGATTTAGAAGGAGTCATCAATAATGGTGCTGAAGGTGTTGGTTTATACCGTACTGAATTCTTATATGGATTCTCATGACATGCCAACTGAAGAAGATCAATTTGAAGCTTATAAAGCTGTATTAGAAGGAATGAATGGTAAACCAGTTGTTGTTCGTACAATGGACATCGGTGGAGATAAAGAATTACCATACTTACCTTTACCACACGAAATGAATCCATTCTTAGGATATCGTGCGATTCGTATTTCATTAAATGAACCTGAAATGTTCCGTACTCAATTACGTGCATTATTACGTGCATCAGTTTATGGTAAATTACGTATCATGTTTCCAATGATTGCGACATTAAATGATTTCCGTGGAGCAAAAGCATTATTATTAGAAGAAAAAGCTAAATTAGTTGCTGAAGGTGTTGCAGTTAGCGATGATATCCAAGTGGGAATTATGATTGAAATTCCTGCAGCAGCAGTATTAGCGCATCAATTTGCTAAAGAAGTTGATTTCTTCAGTATTGGAACAAATGACTTAATCCAATACACAATGGCTGCTGACCGTATGAACGAACGCGTTTCATATTTATACCAACCATATAATCCATCAATCTTAACATTAATTAAACATGTTATTGATTCAGCACATAAAGAAGGTAAATGGGCTGAATGTGTGGAGAAATGGCTGGAGATCAAACAGCTGTACCATTACTTGTTGGTTTAGGGCTTAGATGAGTTCTCAATGTCTGCATCAAGCGTATTAAAAACACGTAGCTTAATTTCTAAATTAACATTAGAAGAAATGAAAGCTTTTAGCAGATAAAGCAATCAATGAATGTGCAACTGTACAAGAAGTTGAAGCTTTAGTTGAAGAAGCAGTTTCAAAATTATAATGTGAATAATGAGGAGTGAGAGAAATCTCACTCTTTTTTTGTTTTTGAACGATGTATATGTCGATAAGCAAAAATAATCGACTAAGATTCTTAAGTTTGAGACAATTGTTTTTGATATTAAAGATTAAAGGAGAAGTATCATGATTGAATTAGAATTAGTACTTTTGGTGAAACAACTAAAATTGAAGAAACTGGCATTACTCCTACACATGATAAACGCATTCGTGAATTAATAGAAGAGATGAAATTAGCAGATGAAGTAGGTTTGGATATTTATGCGATTGGTGAGCATCATCGTAAAGATTTTGCGGTTTCTGCCCGGAAATAATATTAGCAGCAGGAGCAGCTGTTACAAAGAATATTAAATTAAGTTCAGCAGTAACAGTATTATCTTCTATCGATCCAATACGAGTGTATCAACAATTTGCAACTATTGATGCCATTTCAAATGGACGAAGTGAAATAATGGTAGGACGTGGCTCTTTACAGAATCGTTCCCACTGTTTGGTTATAGTTTATCCAATTATGAAGAATTATTTGATGAAAAATTGGAGATGCTTGAGAAAAATTAAAAAGAAGAAATATTAGATTGGCAAGGGAAGTTGACCCAAACAGTTAATCATAAAGGAGTATATCCACGTGCTGTCCAAGAAGATTTTCCGATTTGGGTAGCAACTGGTGGAAATGCAGAATC
>BNJV01000922.1_pt1 | contig 89215 bp, 78 predicted proteins | sample 8540591 | NCBI WGS metagenome assembly BNJV01 (sample SAMD00202457, study PRJDB9452) | human saliva metagenome | host: Homo sapiens
TAGAAATGTTTCGGATATTTGGAATAGTCGTCTGTTCTATATTTGGTTAAAAGTTTTTTCATGTTTAAACTTCCTTCTATAATTTATGATATACTTTTTTTGATTAAAATTTTAGTTCCCGAATATGCAACAAAGGAGAAAGAATGAAAAATAGTGGTGAAATTTTTAAACGCTTCAGAGAATCTAGAGGGTTATCTTTAAAAGATGTAGCAAATGACAATCTTTCAAAATCTCAGTTATCAAGGTTTGAAAATGGACAAAATGATCTTACATTAAATAAGTTCATTATGGCACTGAATGCCATAAACGTTTCTATTAATGAATTTATGTATGCTGTGAATGACTTTCATAATGATGAACTCACAGAACTTCTAGATATTATTAGGACCTGCACCATCAAAAATGATATTAAAGGCTTAAAAAACTTATTGTTTGATTATAGTAAAGGGGATAAAGATAGTGATAAATTCCATGAACTAAATACTATTTTGATAAAAATCCGCCTTCAAATCCTATCAGAAGAAAAACAAGTTCTTGAGGGAGACTTAGAAAAGTTAATTGATTATTTGTTTAGTGTCGAATATTGGGGAGTCTATGAATTAAGATTATTTCTTAATTCAATTGATATTCTAGAACATAAGTTTTTTGTAACTTTATCGAGAGAAATGATCAGACGTTCCGACTATTATAAAGAAATTAAAGCGAATAGAAGTCTAATCAATCATATGACACTGAACGCTTATATTATTTGCATCGATCGAGGTTATTTAACAGATGCAGCGTACTTTGGAAAACAACTTGAATCTTTCTTCTTTGAAGAATCGGAAATGTATGAAAGAGTAGTATATAATTATGCCCATAATTACTATCTATATAAAAAGTTTGGCAGTGACCAAGCCATTATTGAAATGAAAAGGTGTATAGAGTTTATGAAGGCAGTGGGAAGTGTTAATATTGCTAGTCATTATAGTTTGCATCTAGATAGAATTTTAAAAAATAGACAGTTGCAAAAACGGGAATAAATTATATGTTATAAATATAATGTTATATTTATATTGATATGTTATCAATTATAGGCATATTCTTTTCCAAACAAAAATAAAAAGAGTTTTCATCGGGTATAGTTATATTATCAACCATTTATTATGAGTTAGGATTATCAGTTATAGGTGTTATCCTATTAACTATTAATGTTTTGATACAGTTTATAGAAAGAAGGCTAAAAAATGAAATTACGATTTAGAATTTTTATTGGGATCTGCTTTTTAATTGGTGCGTTGGTATTTATGGCTCAAAAAGAGCTGTTATATGCGTTAGCATTTCTTTTAGTCGGAGGATTTTATATATATAAAGGAGTGGACTAATGGTTCATTTGGTTTTAGAGGTAAAAGGACTCAACGTTTGGTTTAAGAAGGATAGACCTATTATTAGTAACCTTGATCTTGTTATTCCGAACAATACTATTATTGGTCTGGTAGGAAAAAATGGTTCAGGAAAAACAACCTTGATAAAATCTCTGAGTAGTGTGTTTGATAAGAGGAACTATCAAGTGACTTCAATCAGCTTAAATGGTGGAAGTAAACCGTTGGACAGTAATGTTTATAAGCTGAATACCTATACTGTTTTCACCGAAAATAACAGTTTTTTAAATTGGAACTTTAGTCAGTATTTTAATTTTGTCTGTCAATTATTTCATGTTAAAAGAGATGATGACTTATATGATTATTTAGTCAAGGGCTTTAATTTTGGAAAATTTTTACAGACTAGCATAGGTAATTTGTCGACTGGAAATAAGAAAAAAGTCTTTTTGATAACAGGTTTCTATTTAAAACGCCCATTATTAATCTTGGATGAACCTTTTGATGGATTAGATTTTGACTCTACTGAATTTTTATATGAAGTTCTCGTTCAATATAAAAGCTATGGCTCAATATTAATGACCTCTCATATAGCAGAAAGCATTTCTAGAGTTTGTGATGAAGCCTATTTTCTTGAGGATGGACATTTAAAATTGTTACAATCAGATTTAGATGATTGGTTAAATGAGGTCAGTAGTCAAAGGAGGGAATAGATGCTTTTAGCTATTTTTAGAGATATCTTTTCAAAAAATAGATTGTACTTGTTTCTGTTTTCTCTTAGCATATTACTGTATTATAAATATGTGAGAGTTGAGTTCTCTACAGATTTTAGAATTCTGATGTTGAGTACATTTATCGTAACAGCACTATCAACCTTTCAGTTACTCTACTCATATTTTTTAACTGATCGAATGGAAGGCTATTTTCAACTACCTATATCCATAAAATACTTTAAAATTAATTTTATATTTGTTACATTTATTCTGAATTTTTTTGAAAGAATCATGTTTCTAATTTTATTTTTAAATGTAACTATTGGCTACTTTCAATTTATAAAATTAATACTCTTTTCATTGCTAGTGATACTTAGTGTATTCTATGTGTTTATCAAGTTGAACACAAAATTAAATGTACTAAGTTGGCTTTTGATTATTGGTATGTTAGGAATAGATGGTTCTATATTATTACTAAATAATATATTCTATATGTTAGTAAGTTCTATCATTGTAGGGTATTTAATACTGAGAAATAAAGAACTTATTTATATCGTAAAAAATGAAAGTTCTCCAGTTTTTAATAAGAGACGTCATAATTATTTTATGATTTCCTTGATGCAAGAAAAATATTTTTTTATAAATTCAATTTTTACCCTATTATTTATTTTATTAATTATTTTTTTCAGGATTACCCGGAACAACTAAAAACAATAACTTTACTTACTATTGTTTCTGTAAATACTCCATTAACAACTCTATTCTCAGCAGACAAAGATTTGATAGTTCATGTAAAGTCGCTACCTCAAAGTACTTTATTTTTCTTAATGTATTTTAGAGTATTACTTTCGTATTACCTAATCACTAATTTATTAGTAGCCTTCACATTAAAACTTTTTGTATTGAAGAGTTTGAGAATAGACTTCTTATTATTGGCCATTGGGTTAGCTATAATAGAGGCTATTATGTACCTTATGATTGAGATCTATTTTCCATTACAGAATTGGAATCTGAAAAGAGAATTATGGAAGCATCCAAGAAAATATTTCGTACCAGGAATAATTTTCTTTATTGGTTGGATAACAATGTACTTAATGGTTTGAGAAATACGTCTGATCCATATATTCTACTGTTGAACAACATAGGAACATCTTTATATTTTTTAAGGTCAGCTGTAACTAAGTCCAACTTACCTTCTCATAGCTTTCAATAAAATTTGGGTTAGCAGTTTCCAATTGTTACTTTAGGGGTAGATTGATTAATCCATATGGATAAGATTTATAAAAAGTTTGTTGAGAAAGTAAAACTAAAAAAACTAGGGAAATACCCTAGTTAGTAGTAGGCACTCACATAAAATTTTTATGTGACGAGTAATGTGAGTATAAAGCCTCTATGTATAGAAGTTAATTAGAGACTAAGGGAAGATTGAATTATTTGTTGTATGGTATGTAAGCCTACAATGTGATTATATCAATATGATTAAAAATTTGCAATATTTTTCAATGATCTACATTCCCCTTAATAGAGTCTGTTTATATGTTTTATAATGACTATAATAATCTTTTATGGTTATTGGTACTTGTAGTATGTTCACTAAAAAACTTATGAAAAACAGCTCCTTTCGTAATGGAAGGGCTCAGGCTTTTATAGATGGATTCTATTATATGGCTTTGATATATTTTAGTTTAAAACATACCAGATGAGGTGTTATTTTCGTATACCCTTTTATGGCTCAATAAGTTTTGAAAATAATGCTGCAACCTCAGAATAGCACTGTCTTGTCTCATTTATTCTTAAAGACTTAATAAACTTGGTATATGGTAAACAGAGTCAAATAAAAGGGTGGAAGCATCCACCCTTTTGAGCATAGACCGCAGTACTACACCCCTATTCGATATTGTAAATTATAACAAAAACATATAAGCAAATCAAGGCTTTTGATTTTATAAAATATTCTCCAACTGTTCAAGTTTTTGAATAGAGTTAGCTCCCACTATCTTGTCAAATGTTGATTTAGGGACAGACTGATATAGTGTATCCTTAATTTTCCTAAAGTTTGATATATATATCTTTAATTCACGCTTACTATAACCCTGTAACCGCATCATATATAAAAGTAAGATAATATAGTCAATTATAGTGTCAAAACTAATTGTAATTTGAAGTTTTCCATTAAGAAAAGTTTTGAGCTTTTTAGGTGGTGTTTCCTTATTGAAATTCGCATCGTAAACAGGGGCATTATGCATTGTAGCATTTCTTAGTCCTGTTAAGGCGAAAACAATTTGTTCCAACAACCGTCCATCAGCGTTCAAGCCTGAGTGGGTTAAACCAATGATATCACAAAGTTCTAGTCGATCCTTTTTATTTAATGCACTTAAAAAATGGCCATACTGCCCGAATGAAATGGCCTCAAAAAAGCCCCATAAAGGGATAGGCCGACTATTGTGAATAAAATGGCTTAAAGAATCATTTTTCCCATAGTAATAAGCTATAGTTTCATCTATATTTTGCCTAAGATCTAATCTTTCTTTTAAACGTTGGCGATATTTTTTATAATCATTTATTTTATGATAATCTTTGTAACCATTTAGTCGGTCTCTAAAAATAGCTTCAATATCAGGGTTGGAATTTGTTACGAGATAATCAATTGTTCTATTTTTTAGACCAGTTTCAACCTGTGTAATCAATGGATAAATTAGAGCTTTTACAGCTGTATCAAACTTATGAATTGCTTTTATCTGATCGAAATTTGTAAAATTTTGATTTGATGATACATCCTTTATGAATCTAAATCGTTTGTAGCCATGATAATACCCCATGTTTAAAAGGTCTGTTTTGTGCTTTGAACCTTTGATTAGTATATTATGTTTATCACGGATATGTTTCATTAAACCATTTGTAGATTTTCCTTTTTCCATGTTCTCTCCCTGTAACTGACTACAATCTTATTATACGTTTCATTATACTAGACTGTCTTCATTTATCAAGTTCTTTATAGATACCTATAAAAACATTGTTGTTAGCATATGATTTCATGGACATGTTTTGGTTAGAGTATTATCTAACCAAAGGAGGTGTTCAAGCATTCATTTCAAACAAAGAAGGGCTCATTTTACACTCAAATAAAGGAAGTCAATACTACAAGCGATTGCTATGGGCAAGCATTCAAAATCTGGTAGAAAGGAAAGTAGTTTTGGCAGCATTTGAGGTTGTGCAAACCATCCTAGGCTTCGGTAGTTTTACTATCGCTCTAATAGGTTTATGCTACAAACTCTTTAAAAATGACGACAAAAATAATCCGTCCCCACTTTTGGCGAAGTAAGACGGATTATTTTCGTTTAAAACTAGCCACCGTTTTTTAAACGGATTTACATGGAAGTTGAATGACTGCACGGCTTCCTTTTTTTGAACAACATTTTATCAAAGTAACTGATTTAAGTCAATTTACGTTTCTTCTTAATTATTTTGAGATTCATATTCCTTAAGAAAAATAGATGAAAGTTAAGTTAAGATATATTTTGAAACTATTGAGATTTTAGCAGAAAGAAACTATAATGAAGCTACTTTCTTTTATTTCTGTAAGTTATGTACTACAGAAAACGGCAACTCCATTGGGGTTGCCGTTTTATCTTGTATTCGCTCTTACTGAATCATTATAGTTTATTTATAACTCTTTACTATAAAAAAACTAAACTTACATAAGCACAACCTTGCCAAAGATGATGAAATCATCCTTTTCTGACAGGGTGATGGGTGGCTTATCAGAATTTAGCGGGTTAAGGAGAATGTCCCCATTTTCTCTATTTTGACCTACCTTCATTACGAAGAACCGACTATTTATCTGCACGATGCTAATATCACCTGCTCGTAGAATTGAATCTTTCATGATAAATAACACTTCATCATCAAAAAAACTAGGTTCCATGGACTTACCGACAACCTTAATGGCTATATCATGTACTGGAATAGGTACAGGGTAGTCAAGACAGTCGACTGGGACCTCTGATAGTTCAAACCCTTGAGAATTGACTCTAGCATAAATACTGATTTTTTTGGTTGGTCGTTCATCGTTAATGCCTATTTGTTTTTTAAGGTCGTTTTCTTTGATTTCTTTAGAGATGTGCTGATTATCTAATCGATTTTCTATGAAATCAACAGTCGCGTCTTGGTTTCCTTCATCAAGCTCCTTAAACATTTCCTCTACTTGCTCTTGCTTATTGTCGTTAATTGGTGGGTAAGCATACTTGCTTGGTGAGTCCGATAATCCTAGTAAGTAGTCTGACGTCACCCCAAATAATCCAACTAACTTCACAAGATCTTTAAATGTAGGGGCATTACTTCCATTTTCCCACTTTCCAACAGTTTGTTGTGTTTTCCCTATTCTGGCACTAAATTCCTTTTTAGTCCAACCTCTAGCTTGTCGGAGTTTAATTAATCGGTCAGTAAACATTTCCCCCATTAAATTATTACTATCCTTACACTCTTTCATGTATTATCCCTATAACATCTTCCTAAAAAAATTATAATTTTTTATAATCAAAATTATTATAGCAGTTTTAGAAACAATAAACAAATGTAGAAATAACAGTATTCAAAAGACTTTATAGACTGTATAAAATAGCTATATAAGACGGTGGCAAACTGAATGAAAATGAAATAATTACTAATTTAACGCTAAGTTATAATTAAAACAAATCCATGTTTTAGTAGAAAATCATAGCTTTTTAATTAAAAAAATATGAGTTAGGTATAATTTTATTATGAAATTTTCTTGATTGTTTGCCATAAAAATAGTAAAATCATTTCAGGACTATATTGATTAGGCAGGTTATATATACATGGGAAATATTATTTCGGACTTGAGACAACGACGGAAATTGTCAAAGAAAACATTAGCTCATGACCTAAATGTCGATGCAGGGACTATTGACAAGTGGGAGAATGGAGCTAATATACGTATGGAAAACGTTATAGCTATAGCCGAGTATTTTGGTGTATCTACTGACGATATTTTAGGAACAAGATAATATTAATTACGAATCAAGTGTAACGAAGTAAATACCAATTTTTTTGATTGAAAATAAGAGTAGGACAATGACAACAGCAGCCAATAATCCAAAGATAATTACTTTAGAAGACCTAGAAGAAAAGTTAGAATCATTTATTTATGAATTTAATGATGACCTATGCCGAACCATTATTGAGTATATGCTTGATTCAGAAGGACCATTTGCAATTACTCGATATAAGAAGTTTGGATCACCATGGTTTTATCAGGCAACTAGAGATATTTCTGATAAACTCTGGAGAAAGCTAATCGAAGAGGGAAAACCAGAGACTGAAGCTAAAGCCATAGCTAAAAATGTGATATCAACGTACTATCAATATATGTTATTTGATATGTTGCTTGCGGGACAAAATAACCTAGCTTCAAAAGAAGTCCAAGTAAGGATTTCTAGTTTGACAAATAGTCGTCAACAAAATGAAGTAAAAAAATTAGCTTTCATGAAAGGTTGTAGGGAATACGTTCAGAATTTACCATTGAAGACACTAACCAATTACATTCCTCTAGCCGAATTGTTTAAACACGCTGGTGTCGGAGAAGTTCCAGATTTAGCGAAAATCTTCAGCTTGCTTGATTCTAGTGAAGCGGGATGTTTGAAAAAAGTCGGAGAAGTTATCCATTTTGACGATGCTGCAGTAGATGAAGTGATTGAAAAAAGATTTTTAAGGAGTTCTCAACTTCGTTTCTCTAGCGGTAAACTATTATTCAACTCAGAAAGTGTTGTATTTAAATAGTATTTAGAATGAATAAAGGGGAAAGGATATAATTTTAAGTACTTTTAAGGCCAAAGACAAATCAATACTTTTTATACAAAAAATATTATGTGAAGGGGGTTTAAAGCTAATGCTATATTCTTCATAGTAACTTAGAAATTAATCACTCAAAAAAACGAGACCTGATTTATAAGGAGATACAATTAAATGGATAGTCAAACTTGACAGTTTTTTTAGCAGTGAAGATAAAGGTTAGGTACTTGAGGTAAACATTGTCTGAATGAGACGATGTATTGAAGGAACTGCATGAGGATTTGTTGAAGGTATTGTCTTTTTCGTTTCTCATAAAAGTCAGCAATATGGCATGAATTGGTAGACTGAAAGCAACGAATATTTCCCAATTCGCCAATGATGGTTATCGCTGTGGTTTCTGCGATGTCAGGAATTGACCGTAAGATGTCATGCTCTGGTAAAGGCTGAGCTAGAGCTACCATGTCGTTTAAGACAACTTGTCTGCGTTCAGAAAGACGAAGTAATTCTTGAGCATAGGAACGAACCTCTTCAAGCATTGGAGAGGTTTTCTTGATTGCACAAAAAGATTGTTTAGCGAGTTTTAAAAGTTTATCAGTCAGGTAAGCAATACTCTTTTAAGAGATACGTTTTGAGGTAGATTGCTGGATAATCTCACACAAGTCACTTAGAGATATGCTTAATACAAACTCTTTGCATGGAAAAGCCATCACTAAGTTCCAATATTGCTCTCAAGTAGGTGTGGATAATAGATTCTCCAATTCAGGAAAAGTGATTTGTAGAACCTTGTGCAGACGATTTTTAGCTCGAACAAGATCTTCATTCATATTTTGATAGAAACGGCTTAAATCACGTAGGTGTTGATAAACTTCTTGCTGCATGTAAGTTGGTTTACGATTGTGCACAAGCTAAGAATTAGCCAACTTTTCAGCGTCAATTTTATCTGCTTTACGAACTCACAAACTGTTCAATTACTTCTTAGCTTCCAGCGGATTTAGCTGAGTGTAAGCGTAACTATATTCCTCAAGAAAGGCTTGAAGACGTCGAGAATAGAAGCCTGTAGTCTCAAATATAATCTCAGGATTATGAACAGTTTTTAAGTCACCCAACAGGCTATTGAATCCAGTGGCATCATTGAGTATGGTGTAGCCATGAACCTTCTAACAGTTGACTAAAATTGCCACCTCAGAACTTGTTTTACTTACATCAATTCCAAATACTGCACGCATGACATTACCTCTTTTGTCTTGAATAATTCCATGTTTTAGTGATTTCATTTTCAATACTCGACGTCTAGTACCATAGATTCCTACGACTTTACAAGACACCACTACATTAACATAAAGAAAAAGTAGTGAGTACTCTCTCCCGTCGGAAATTTCTTCACTACTAGTCTTAATATGTTTACTATATGCTTAATACGAATTTAATATAAGTTTTTCTGAAGAAGCACTTTACTGTTATTAGCAAATGCGGGAGATATAATTAGTCTTAAATAATAGTCATATAGCTATTTAATTGCGGAATCCTACTATATCGGTTTTTTATTGCGATAAGCGATTATGAGAAACTGTTTGAATTAATAGGTTACCTACCAAAAAACTGCCAAATTTATTTTTGGCAGTTTTTTTGGTTTTTCTATTTTAGACTGGTTTTGTTTATCATATCATCTACTATGAGATTGAAATATAAACGTTTTTTTTGATTTATTGTTTTTTCGCTTGAAATAATTAAAGCATATATGAATAGATTGTCACCTACATCATAATTTATATCTGATACTCGCATTTTTTTACTATATTGGAGTTTGACTGTGAAGTCAAAATTGTCCTTAACAATAAGTTCAATCCAATTAGAATTATTTTTTCGAATATATGAATGACTTTTCCGTATACATAACATTTTGCATATGATTTGGGATGTGAGAATCCTAATTTCTTTTGATTATCAAAAAGTGCTCAGATAGTTCACTTTGCGATTCAGAAATTGAATCAATTATGATAAATTGATCAATACCTCCAAAACTATTTTGTTCATTTTCAATATGTGCTGTAATTATCACATATATTCATATCGTGAGTCAATATATTTTATAACAGTGAGTTTTTTATTATTATTTGAGAAAATTTGTAACTTGGTTCCGTCGAACTTTATTTTTCCTTTTATGCTAACTTCAACTCTATCTAATCCTAAGAAAGCGGTCGTGTTGGAAAACAATCATAGATATGTTGCTCATTATTAATGAGATCTTTTTCGCTTTGTTTTTTTATCACAAAAGAATATTTTCCTTTCGTTTATGATATTATGTTGTTTTTTACACATATTTCTTTCAATTTTGAAAAGCTTAAAGCGAGAATGAGAGTGACGCGTTAACTTTTTAAGTTGGTCAGAAAAAGTAGTCTAGAATAAAATAAAAAAAGCATAATAGAAAATAAAAGGAATTTTTCTTGATTTTGTGAGCTACAAATAAAACTATTTTTCTTCTATATAATAAGTAAGATAAATAATAAAATAACAGCTGGATGAACAATTATTTTTGATGCCCAATTATCCATGTGAGTTTGAAGTGACATTTTTAGATGATTACCATAAAAAACACAACTACCCACTATTTTATGAATCCTATCTTCAAAACATTATGGAATTCCTTGAAAGTCAGGATATAAAGAACGGAGCTGATGCCTTTGTAGATGATCATCAAAATCTTGTTTTTGTTTTATATGGACAAGGCTATCGAGCCGAGGGAAAAGAGGGAATACTTACAACCCAAGTAACTGTAAAAGCTTATGATGAAGACAATAAACCGATTAACTTCGCAAATTTATTAGATTCCTTAATCGTCTCAGAATATCAAAGGGAACCGAATCTTTGGGAGGTCTCTCATGATTGATCTCTATCTAAGTAAAAATAGCCAAAGAAATCAACTTCTTTTGGATTTCTTTCAAAAGTATGGCATAGAGGTCACTCCTCATTCTATTTCTGAAATGACAAAGTACAAATTAATTGAAATGATGAGCTATTCTTCAGATTGTTTTGAGTATTTATCTCCCAATTTATTACGATTTAAGAACCGTGACAATCTAAGATTAACGGATTTCGTTGAGATGATTTTAAAATCCTGAACTAACCATCAGACTTCCTCTTGCGGTTTCAAATAAGCGAGTTTATCCAAATCTGAATTTGGAAGAGGCTAGAGCTCTATTGCCAAGAGATACGAAACAATTGATTTACATGGCACAAACACATTATTTATCTAGCTAAAGGAGAAGCAATATGGCTGAACGATTTTGGGAGAACTTGTCCATTATTTTGACTGAAAGAAATATCAGCTGGATTGAGTTAACCAGAAAAATGTTTGCGGGAGAGTTTCACTATCCAAGTGAATTGAATCGTTTGTATCAAAAGATTGTGAGTCTCCATGCACAAAGTTCGACCAAAGCAGATGCCATGAAGAAACTATGAACAAAGAAGACCTTGATGGAATCCCAAAAGATTGGGGAACAACAAAAACTAGCTCGTACAGGTATCTATTTGGAAAAAGTAGGTCATGTATTAGAAAGCAATATCGATGAAGCTGAGGAGCTATTAAAAACCATGACAGAGACAGGAGATAAACTGTTTCAAACAGTCTTCTTGATTGGTGTCTTTGGTCAGGATGAAGAAGAACTCAAACAAGCTTTAGACACTATCCAACAAGTGGCCGGCTCAAATGACCTAATGATTGATAAAGAAGTCAAGGCCGCAAAAGAGAATCTAAGAAATTGCAGTCCATTTATGATGCGATTTCCGAATTATACTAAGCAGTCCTTATAGGCTGCTTTTTTGAGAGATTATAGATGTTTACAACATTTTTTAAGAAAAACCAAGACAGTGGTGATATATTTAAGAAGCTAATTCACCGACTATCTGATATGTCCGTCCCAGATCTTGAAAAAATAGACCTACTGATAGATATCATTTTCACTCCAAATCAAGAAACCGAACAACTTTAAAGAGAATCAAATTATAGAGAAGAAACTTTGGACGACGCATTAAAAGAAGCTAAGAATCAACTTCATAAGGAACAATTAGAGAATAATTTAGAGAGATTTAGGAAAAATAGTCAATAACGCACCAAAAATGGTGCATTTGCTTTTTCTAAATGTTATAATGGTGGTATCAAATAAAAGGAGTTTGCTATGATTGGAAAAAACATAAAATCCTTACGTAAAACACATGGCTTAACACAACCCGAATTTGCTCGAATTATAGGAATTTCTCGAAATAGCTTGAGCCGTTATGAAAATGGAACTAGTTCAGTATCTACAGAACTAATAGACATCATTTGTCAGAAGTTTAATGTATCTTATGTCGATATTGTAGGAGAAGATAAAATGCTCAATCCTGTTGAAGATTATGAATTGACTTTAAATTGAAATTGTGAAAGAAAGAGGTGCTAATCTACTATCTCGACTCTATCGTTATCAAGATAGTCAGGGGATTAGCATTGATGATGAATCTAATCCTTGGATTTTAATGAGTAATGATCTATCTGACTTGATTCATACGAATATCTATTTAGTAGAAACTTTTGATGAAATAGAGAGATATAGCGGCTATTTGGATGGAATTGAACGTATGTTAGAGATATCTGAAAAACGGATGGTAGCCTAATGGAAATCCAAGATTATACTGGTAGCGAATTCAAACATGCTTTAGCAAGGAATCTTCGTTCTCTGACAAGAGGAAAAAAGTCCAGTAAGCAACCTATAGCGATTTTGCTTGGAGGGCAAAGTGGTGCCGGTAAGACTACAATTCATCGTATTAAACAGAAAGAATTTCAAGGAAATATTGTTATCATAGATGGCGATAGTTTTCGTTCTCAGCATCCACACTATTTAGAACTGCAGCAAGAATATGGCAAAGACAGTGTTGAATACACCAAAGATTTTGCAGGCAAAATGGTAGAGTCTTTAGTAACAGAATTGAGTCATTTGGGATACAATCTTTTGATAGAGGGAACTTTACGAACGATTGACGTTCCAAAGGAAACAGCACAACTCTTGAAAAGTAAGGGATATGAAGTACAATTAGCCTTGATTGCGACAAAGCCTAAGCTGTCCTATCTGAGCACCCTTATCCGATACGAAGAACTGTACGCTATCAATCCAAATCAAGCACGCGCAACTCCAAAAGAACATCATGATTTGATAGTGAACAATCTAGTTGAGAATACCCACCAGCTGGAGCAATTAGGTATCTTTGAACAAATCCAAATCTATCAACGAGATAGGACCTGTGTTTACGATTCGAGAGATGATGAAATATCAGCAGCAGCTGTTCTTCATGAATTATTGTTTGGAGAGTGGAGTCAGGTAGAAAAGGATATGCTTAAATCTGGAGAAGAAAGATTTAAAGATTTAACTAATTGAAATGGTTGTTAGAGCAAAAATTTTAAAATATAGTCTACTTATAACTTTTGTTAGTTGTTTAAGGTTGGCGAAAATTTTTTAGAACCCAAAAACGCATAGTATCAGGTGTTGAAAAACTTGAAATTATGCGTTTTCTTGTGGGAAGATTTACTCCATTATCTTCAGGAATTGAGATTTTGCCCATCTCTTTTTATTATATTTAAGGATATTTGAAAGATGTATTTTAGAAAAACAATTATGGAGTCCTTAATACGGAATATAGTATGAATGCTGATTCAAAGTGAAGTTTTATATGTTTTTTGCTTTTGTTGAGTATAAAATCTATTAACTAAAGTCGAACTACAAAAATTAATTTAAGATGAAGTGAACTGTAGACTTTGGAAATGTCTCTTACTCGATTTCAGAATGAATTACTGATACGGGATTAAAAGAACTAAGTATTTCTTTTTGTTTTGAATGAGATACGTGAGTATAGATTTGTGTGATTGATATAGAACTATGTCCAAGAATTTGTTGAATATATCGAATATCTACATCACTATCTAGAAGCATTGTCGCAAAGCTATGTCTAAACATATGCGGTGTAATAGTTCTAGAAAAGTTATTTTGTTCAACGATTCTCTTTATTACTAAACGTACACTTTGCTCTGACAATGGTTTAAGTGAATGTTTCCCTGGGAACAAGAAATCATTGGATTCATTTCTTGTTTTATTTATATATGTTTCTAGTAAATTGAATGTTTTTTGATCTCCTAAAAATAGGATACGTTCTTTCTTACCCTTTCCTATAATATGGAGTGTCTTATTGGACAGATTAATGTCTTTGAGATGAATGTGGCAAAGTTCAGAAATTCTGATGCCTGTTGAAAGTAAAAGTGAAATAATTAGTAGATTTCTTTCAGCGTGTTGTTTTTGATAGTCAGTTTTAGATACAATTACTTTCCGTTCTAAATATATAAAAATACTTTTCAGAATGTCATACGGAATCGTTTTAGGCAATACTTTTTCAGTTCTAAATTGAAAGCGCAATTGATTGAAGGGATTCTCTTCAATTATGTTCTGGTATTTTAGATAGTTATAAAACACCTTCATACAAGCAATTTTTCTTCTTAATGTATTCGTTTTTATGTTAGATCGTGTCAACTGTTCTATATAGGATTCGACATTATCATAGTCTGAGTTATAAAATTGCATAAGATCATTCTTATAAGCGCGAATCGTGTGTGAACTCAAACGCTTATGAGTTTTGCAATAATCTAAGTAAGTAGAAATAAGTTTATAATCCATAAAAATCTCCTTTATCAATAATCATGCTATTATAAACCTATTTGAGTGCTTCGTATAGTGATAATAAATTGTTATCGGTAGGAGAAATGGCGTGAATAACAAAAAAATAAGAGTATTTTTCAGCAGACCTAATCCATTTACTAAAGAACAACAGTATTTTATAGACAAACTAAAAAGTACCCTAGATAAGTACAATATAGAAAGCATAACGTTGCAAGCGAAAGACTATTCACCATATGAATCTCTAACTGTTCTTAATGAAATGATAAAAAGATGTTATGGAATGGTTATTTTAGCTTTTGGACATACGTATATTCAATCTGGAATTTTAAAAAAAGGAGCAGTTCAGGATGAAAAGTTTTTTGAGGCTGAAGAACAATCATTAGATGGGAAATGGATTACTAGCTCATTTTGTCAAATTGAAGGTGCTATGGCAATCTCAAATAATATTCCTATTCTAATCATTAAGCAAAAGAATTTACGTATTGATGGTATTTTAAAGGATGATAAAAAAATTGTTTCCATATCAGACTTCACTTTAGAAAATACTAAGCAAATCGATTACTTCTTTGAAAATACTTTGGAAAAAGAAATACACTGTTGGAAAAAGACATTGGAACAAAAATTTAATAAAATTGAAGGGAAAATAGTATAAAGCGTTTTCCAAAGTGGTATAATGAGACAGAGTACATTTTTAGGAGAATTTAGATGAAAAGAATCTTTATAAGCTTTGCAATTGAGGATGGAAATCTTCGAGATTTACTAAAAGGACAATCACGAAATACGAACTCCCCATTTGAATTTGTGGATATGTCTGTTAAGCAACCGTGGGATTCACAATGGAAAACTAGATGTAGAACAAGGATTAGAGGCTGTGATGGTATGATTTCTATCATCACTCGGAATACCAAGCAAGCCAATGGGCAAATTTGGGAAATGAATTGTGCTACTGATGAGGGGATACCACTATTTGCAATTTATGGTAATAAAAATCATAGTGATGTAACGATTCCAAATGAATGTGGCTATATTCCTGTAGTAGATTGGAATTGGGAAAAGATTAGCGCATGGATAAAACAATTGTGAGGTACAATTTATGCTAAAAAATAAGGCATTAATTGTTGGTATTGATGCATATTCTCAGGCTCCATTAAGTGGATGTGTAAATGATGCAGAGGAGATAGCGAAATTATTAGAGACAAACGAGGATGGTTCTCCTAATTTCAGTGTTAAGCTAAAACGTAATGTACAAACAAAAGCAGAGTTATTGGAGGACCTTCATTCTTTATTTAAAGAGGGAGAATCTGATATTGCACTTTTTTATTTCTCAGGTCATGGAACAGATGAGATGGCTGGTCAAATTGTAACGCCAGATTTTAATGGCTATGATATGGGAATTTCTATGAATGATATACTTCGACTAGCGAATATCTCTAAAAGTCGGAATAAAATTATCATTTTAGATTGTTGTTATTCTGGGAAGTTAGGAGATTTTAGTGCTATAGATTCTCCGGATGCTATTATTGGAAAAGGCGTTACGATTTTAACAGCAAGCAATCGAGATGAGGTTGCCATTGAAGACGGAATAACTGGTCATGGTGTATTTACTGAATTACTTATTCAGGCTCTAAAAGGTGGAGCAGCAGATGTTAGCGGAAATATCACTCCTGCTAGTTTATATTCTTTTGTAGATCAGTCACTTGGAGTGTGGGAACAAAGACCACTATTTAAAACAAATATTACAGGATTTTTACCTATCAGAACTGTTGAAGCTAAAGTATCCAAAAAGGTATTACGAAAACTTCATCATTACTTTGTGGAACCAACTTCTGAATTTCAATTAGATCCATCATTTGAATTTACCAATACACCTGATATTACTCATGAATATAAAGAGCCGTTTGCTCAGCAAACAAATGTAGACAAATTTAAAGAATTGCAACTATATGAAAGTGTTGGTTTGATCGAACCTGTTGGGGAGGAACACATGTATTTTGCTGCTATGAACAGCAAGTCTTGTCGTTTGACACCACTAGGTTTACATTACTGGAAATTATCAAGAGATAAGAGATTTTAAAAGGGAAGTGAGTAAATTTACTCACTTCCCTTTTATTATTTTTAGAGTTTCGTAATAATCTTCCTTTAGCTCTTTACGACCCGAGGTAACAGTCTCTTCTTGCCTTTTTGTAATAGGCTTAAATTTAATAATTGATTCGTCAGTACCAAATGCAATTAAAGTCAAATCTTTAACATTTTCATTAAACCAAGTATCATCGAGCTCAGTTTCCTCTCGTTTGAGAAATTGTAATTCTGTTAAGCAAGTTTTAGCAAAATGAACAGCAGAGTAATAGTATTCTTTTACTGATTCGATGTCCTTAGATATACGATATTGTTTTAATAAAAGAGCACAGTAATTTCTAGCACAATATAGATTCCCACTCTCAAAATTTGAACCATTTTTGTAATATCTTCTAGCTTGTTCTAAGAACTTACATTCTCTATTAAGTGCAAAAATTTGCTTATTTATCGCTGCAACAATACCTAGCAAGTTTTCATTTGTAGAGGTGGTTAAGTCTATTTTTTTATCAATGTATGATAAGGTCGAAAGTAGATTTTCTATGGTTATATCTTTTTTATAGCGACATAAAATGTATTGAGACAATATGTCTTCATCAAAAGATAAGTTTAAAATCTGAAGATACTTTTTCTCGGCTTCTTCAAACTGCATATTTTCCTTCAAATTTTCAGTTTCTTGAATCATAGTCCTTATCGAGTCGCCTTCTGTATCTTCGTTTTTTGACAATTGAATTAATGGTTCAATTCTATATAAATTATAATCAAATACAGGACTATCAATGTATTCTGGATTAGAATTTAAACAAGCTATTAAAGTTTTTTCCAATTGCTCCTGAACGGATTTTCTATAGTTTTCATCCGATAATATTTTCTTTCTATGATATCTTATCTGTGGACTCATTGAGATATCAAAAAATGGATATTTGCGAATCGTAATTTCCTCACAAAGAATAATTGTAGACTTAGGTTTCATTGCATGACGAAGTCCTAACTCATAGATCGCATTTTGATTCAGAGTACTTATATCAGCAATTACTATATCAGCTAAAAAAATAGATGTAATGAAATTTTTATTAATAGCTACAGAAGTAGGAACTTCATCACCTCGATATGCATTTGTGGAGTAAATGGAGTTCAAATTATTCCGTGATAAAACTGGCTTTATAAACTTAAAATATATGTCATCTAAGTTTAGCTTCACCAACGTCCCAGGAATTTTCTTTACTCCGTAACCCATAACTACAAAGCATGTTTTATTATCCATTTTTCCCACTCCTACCGATAACAATTTATTATCGTTAGTATACCATAATTTGTAGTTAATCATATTTTTCCAGTGATAAAATCTCCAAACTAATCTTGATATGATGTGGCTTTCACTAATAAAGAAGTAAGTCATGTTTAACAAAGTGAAGGCTCGATTTCTGGTTGGAGTAGAGGTTTAATCGTAATAAGTTTTATTGTTATGATTGGCTATAAGATTGGTTCACAATCTATTTCAAAACAAACCGAGAACCAAATACGAGAAGAAGCAAATAAACTTTTGACAAATTAAAAACAAAAAGAAAGAGCGACAGTTTTATCAGATGAGTTTGTTAAAGAATCTCTTACTCAATCTTTCACCAAAATAGTAAATCCAAAGTAGAGTATAGATAAAATGTACAAAATAGCTTTTGCGTATAATATTAGATGATTTTACAATTACAATACTTAAAAAATGGCGAGAAGTTCAAATCAAGAATGATGATAAAGATTATGTAATATCACGTTTTGGGGAGCCCTTGTGTAAGTCTACAATCTCTAGGATAATAAAAAGGCATGCTATGTTTGATATTAGTCGTAGAAAAAATACGAGAACTAACCTTTTTATAAATTTTCATTTTCAATAGTCAATTCTTCACAATGAAAATCTGATTCATTATCTGTTTTAGCATCATATCCAAATAGTTGTGTAGGAGGTGGATCACGTCTTTCGCCCTCTAAGTAATCTCGTTCGTGCTGTTCAAGTTTTTCATTTAATTCTGTATCATGACGAATAATATTATAACGTTCGTATTTTTTAGAACCAAATGTTTCAGACAGTTTTTGTTTAAATATATTCCATAGGTTCTCTTTATTTTTTAGTAAATATGTTTTGAAGCAACTTTCGGCTAGATCGATACTCTCTTGCAGAATATTAATTGATTTCTTTAAAAAAGTATTTTCCTCTCTTAATTCTTTATTTTTCTTTTTAATTTTAGTAATCTCTTCTATGTTTGCTTTTTTCATCTGAATTTCAATGTCTAACTCTTGTTTAGTTCTCAAGATCTCTGACAGCTCCTTTTTATTTTTCTCTGCTTCAGATTTAGCATTTTCAGCCCACATCTTTTTCTCCTCAATTTCTTGATCTAACTCTTTAAGTTTTGTAGTTCGTTTGTAAAGCTCAGTGTCTAGATGGTTAGCTATTGTTTTTGATTTGCCACTTTCTTGAACTTGTAATCCATGATTTCTAGCTGTTGTTCGAAGTAGTTCGCGTTGAGCAGCTTGCCATCGAGTTTGTGCCGTTACTAAATCTTTATTTTTTTTAGATCCTGATGTGTAGTAACCCATTTCTTTGAGGGCACCTTCCTGACCAACTTGAATGGTTAAGCCTCTTTTATTTTGTCGTTTAACTAATATGAAATCAACATGAAGATGAGGGGCAGAACCAGGCTCATCTGCATGAAAATAGGCACCGAACACGACGGCATTAGGATTATTTTTTTTGAATTGGTCTAAAAAATCTGTGAGAATCTTTTCTGATTCTGCGATTGTGGGATGATGGTTAACATTTCCTATAGTAAAAATCGCCTCATGGCTGGTAGCAGGATTGCGATTGGGATCGCGTTTATAAGCCGAAAGTACTTTCGTATGATAGTCTATAATTTGTCTGTCAGATCGAGTTTGTTTCGCATTATAGTCAAGAACAGCCTGTCCGAAAATTTTATAATAAGCCTGTTTGATGGGCCTATCCTCTTTAATTTTAAAATATCCATCTGGGTCTATATGATCCTCTGAGTTGGTTATGTTGCGATTACGAATATTATGATCACGACTCATCTTTTTTCCAAAGTGAGCTGAAATAGTATATGCATTGTCCATAACTTCCTCCTTTCATTTATTAATTATGTCTGATAAGTTGAAAATTAAAAAACAGATTATGATGAATTTTTTAGGAGATGATGGAGACAGTCAGCAGAGTTTGACGCTGCTTATAACACAATATACATAATGACAGAGTCATTATTATTGTGGTCCTGCAGACGGCTAGGATTGCATCCTCTTTTTCCAAAAATATTTGGAAAAATTCACCTCCTTGTAGGCAAAGGTAATTTCTTTTTCTAAATTAAAAAAGAAATTAAGAAATGAAATAAAATCCTAAAAGTTTGACAGAATAAATCTAACTTTTGGGTTGAAGTTCTTTTTTTATTCTTTAATCTTTTCATCCTTCCTTTTCTCAGTTTATCTACTATCTCTAGTATGATATAAAAAGGAGAATGAAAGATTACAGTATATGTCTTCGAAAGATAGTTTTTGTGTCACAACTTAAATTGACATTAAGAATAGACTATTAAAAATTAGAGAAAACAATAGGTAATTTGACATTATTAGTTTTGTTCATTATAATAAGGTTACATACCGATAGTATGATAGAAAGGGGCTATAATGGCAAGGAATAGAAACTCACATGAAACTAGAAATAAAATACTAGAAGTTTCTAAAGACTTATTTTTAGAAAAAGGATTTGACAATACCTCAATACAAGATATAATCGATGGGTTAGGCGGATTAACGAAGGGGGTTATTTATCATCATTTTGAGTCGAAATATGAAATATTGGAATCAATTATTAGCGAAAATAATCAAGAAATTTTAAATTATAATTGGAGAGGAAATACTGGACTAGAAAAAATACAAAATTCTTTGATGGATTCTTTCTCTAATTTTAAACAACAAAGGCTAGTATATTCAGTATCAATTATGCTAAGAAGTCCACGTTTGTTAGGAGAGCAGTATCTAAGTCTGTTTTCTGATTTTTTAACAGAGATTAGAGAAAGAGTTTACGAGGGTGTTAAAGATGAATCAATTAAAACAGAATATCCAGAAGAGTTAGCTGATTTAATTGTTTTAACTTTAAATATTTGGATAGGATTCCAGATTTCCGTTTTTTCAGTAGAGGAATTAAAGCGAAAAATGAATTTCATTAAACTTACTTTTGAAGGACTAGGGGTGCAGTTGATTTCTGATGAGATGATGGAGATGATTTTCAAATTATTTGATTACTTAAAAGGAGATAATTAAATATTCTTATGACATGCTTGTAAGTAATATTCTTTTTATTGATATATTATTGATTAAGTTAATCTTTGTTCATATTTTGGTTATTCTAAATATATTTTACGTATTTGAGATTTTAAAAATAACATATTATAGATATGTTATTAAAAATTCTATTTTACATACCTAGAGTATGTTGTTTTTTTGATATCAAACATACTCTAGGTATGTTTGATAATATTGTTAGTTTGAAAAAAATTTATTTTTTTAATATTTGTTGAAACTAGTTTGAATAATATAAACTATATTTACATTTTTGGAGGAATAAATCTATGTTGTCGCTTATAAAAATTGAAATAAATAAAGTTTCGAAATCTAAATTATTTTTAGCCTGGTTGGTTACTATATTTATAGTATTAATTATTACAGGAATCATAATCATGGGGCTAGCTACAGATAATAAATTAGGAGAATTTGTTGCACAAAGCAACAATGATTTTAGAAGTACTGGTAAATGGGGAGGTTGGGCAATTGCAGCTTCATTGTTTTCATCTTTATTTACAAAAGCAGCGTTTTTGATCTTCGAATCTTATTTATTGTCTACAATTATTATTGATGAATTTAAACGAAGAACAATTTTTCAGTTGTTTTCTTACCCAATTTCAAAAATAAAGTTATTATGGGGAAAAGTTCTATCAGTAGTTCTAATATCATTTATTGCACATTTTACAGCACATTTAGTTATTCAATTATTAATTAAATTAGTAGCAGTTTTAACTGAATCAAATTATCTTTCAGTAGCTAATCAATTAATTAACTTAGCCGGAATTACGTTCGGGACAGTATTAATCGGGGTACTACCTTTTGTATTAGGGATGATTAAGCATTCAACAGTTATAACAATTATCTCAGGGCTTGGTTTAGCGGCTCTACTTTCTAATGTGATGCCAGGAAGTTTAACTAATAGTTTTGTTGATAACTTATTTTTTTTAATATTTGCTAGTTTCATAAGTTTAATTATTGTTTCATTTTCAATTTATTATGTTTCAAGAAGAGATATTAATATCAACTAGCATAGATGAATTTAATGGAAGGTAACGGATTGTAATGGAAAACATAAATTACAAATTAACAAAAATACAAGAAAATCTATTAAATATTGAGACATTAAGAGAAGTTAAAGAAATTAATAATATCTGTGCAGTATTGGAAATTCCAGGGAATTTTACAACTAACGAGATATTATCCTCTCTAAATAATATGTTGAGAAAAATTGATCATTTAAGAATTGAGGTACTGTCAAATAAAAATCAATACATCAGAAGTTATAAAAAATTAGATAATATACAACTTAAAAGATTTGAACGTGAAAGTGACTTAAACAGCTTTATTGAAGTATGGAAAAAGGACTCCATATTTGATTTTAAGAAACCCCTTTATGAATTTCTTGTAGCAGAAATAAATGGTGTGAAAAAACAGGTATTAATAAAATTTCATCATTTAATTTCTGATATTGAATTTATCACTAAATTTTCAAATACTTTTGTAGGGTTACTATTAGACGATATAAATATTGAAGAGCTGTCAGGAAGATATTATCCAAAGACTACTGACAATCAAGAATCTACAATAGATTTTTGGACAAAAGAGTTGAAAAGTTTTGAAGGGGAAGCTCTTTATAAGGAAAATTCGAAACATTTAGAAACTGAGGAAATAAAGAAGATTATTCCTCCAGAATTGGTGCGTAAATTTGAAATCTACAATCTCAAGGGATACTACTCTTTTTGACTTCATTTTAGCTGGAGTAATTTTTGCAAAAAAAGTTAAGACTTTTACATCTAAAGCTAGTGTTGGGCTGGCAGTAACGCAGAATTCTGGTTGGGATTCAAATACTAGTTTATTACCTATTATTCCTCAGATAGAGTTAGGGACTTCAATAAAAAAATATATTTTAGATGTGTCTACAAAAATTACTGATATAAAAAGTTTTAGTGATTATACAATATCAGAAATGATAGAAAATAATGGAATTGAATCTTTTGAAGCATTAACTGATATATCGTGCATGGAGATGAATTATGATTTAAAATTCAAATATATAAAGTTAGGATTTAAATTTAAAGTGATTGGTAGTGGTAGTAGGACGAATCCATTAACAATTATGATTAATTATGCGAATGAAAAGCCGTTTATTTTATACGAGTATCAAAAGTGTTTAATAAAATTACCGGAGCTTCTAAGCTTGCATTCGTTTCTTATGTATATTTTAGAGCAGTTTATTGACAATCTTGATGAACACTTGGGTTCAGTTTCCTTACTTAAAAAACAAGAAGAAGTTTATTTTGAAAAACGTATTCATGACTTTAATAAGAGTGAAACAATAATTTCTCTATTCAAAAAACAAGTAGAGAAGTTTCCTAATAAGATAGCTGTTAGATACCAAAGGGGAGGTATAACATTTGAGGAATTAGATAAAAAATCTTCTGAATTAGCTACTTTTTTGATTGATAAAGGAGTATGTTCTGGACAAGTTGTCGCAACCACTCTAGTCGGGATTGATGCAATTATAGCAATTTTTGCAATTCTTAAAGTTGGCGGAGTGTATTTACCCGTAGATAAAGATAATCCTCATGAGAGAATAGAATATATCTTAAGCGATAGTTTTTGCAAATTACTACTCACTGGTAATGAAGAGTTATCAAAGTCTCTTAAAATTAATACTATTCTATATGATGACTCGTTTGTAGAAAATAATGTTAATCTTAATTCTTTTCCTCACATAGATTCAGATAATCTGGCATATATTATTTATACTTCAGGTTCTACAGGAGTACCGAAAGGTGTGATGATAAAACATAGTTCGGTAATAAATATGTGTGAGGCATTTATAAATGATATAGGAATTGACGAAAATGATATAATCCAACAATTTGCAAGTCATTCATTTGATGCTTCTATACTAGAAATATTTGGTGGACTTTTAAATGGCTGTACTCTAGTAATGGTTAATCACGAGGAAACAAAATCCTAGTTTACTTCAAGATTTGTGGGATACTGAAAAAGTAACATTCGCGATTATTCCACCGGTATACATGCAAAATCTTGATACAGATCGAGAGACTACATTAAAATATTTAATGACTGCTGGAGAGGAGGCTAATTGGAATTTTATATTACCGTGGAAAGACAAAGTAAAATATTTTAATGCTTATGGACCGACAGAAGCTACAGTTTGGACTTCTACATGGAAATATAGAAACTTTGATACAAACTTGGCTGTTCCCATAGGTCGTCCTATACAGAATGTAAGTTGTCATGTTTTTCAGGGAATGCAAGAATGTGGGATTGACATTCCTGGAGAACTGTGTATTTCGGGAGATAGCTTAAGTTTAGGATATATTAACAATGATTTGAAAAATAAAGAAAGTTTTTTGGTGCATCCTAAGACCAAGGAAAGAATGTATAGAACAGGTGATATAGTCTATTGGAATTCAGATAAAGAGTTAGTATTTTGTGGGAGAAAGGATAATCAGGTCAAAGTAAGAGGTCACCGTATAGATTTGTCTGAATTAAATTCAATAATCTTAAAACAAAAAGAAGTAAAAGAAGTTTATTCATGTATAACAAATCTCAATTCTGGGGGTTCGGAAAAAGAAATTGTTGTGTATGTAGTTTTGCAAAATCCCACAGATAAAAAGACATTTTGTAAAAAGATTAAAGATCAATTACCAAGCTATATGCAACCTCATCATGTTGTTGAAATAGCCAAATTACCTATGACTTTGAATGGAAAGGTTGATAAGAAATCCTTACCTAGTATTGTAAGAGAAAAAAAAGTAAGTTTATTGAAGACGATTGATAATTCTGTAAAAAAAGATATCATTGAAGTTTTCGAGGAGATACTAAAAGTTACAATTGAAGATGAAAATATTGATTTTTATTCTTTAGGAGGGGATTCAATTAAAGCAATTAGAATTGTTTCGAAGCTGAAGAACCGTGGCTATAAACTTAGAACTAATGACATAGTTGATTCTAATAGTATTGATGAAATAATAGAAAAATTAGAAAATGATAATGAAACGAAATTAACAAGTCAGTCATTTAAAAATGAAATAATATTAAGCCCTATTCAAAAAGAATTTTTCCGAAAGGATTTTTTTGTAAAGGAACATTTTAATCAATGTGAAACATTATATATAAATAATTCGTTAAATGATTTAGAAATTAAGGATATATTTCAAGAATTGACTGAAAATCACATACTCTTTAAGGTCAATTTTGATAAAAACAATCAACCATTTATAAATAAGGGAAGAGAATTATTTTTGTTCGAATCCCACGATCTTAAAGATTTAAATTCCGAAGAATTTAATAAAGAATTTAAAATAATTTGCCAAAAAAACCAAAATAAATTTGAGTTGGGGAATAGCCCACTTATTAACATTGTACTGTTTAAGTCTTCTAAAGGGAGTTATATTTTCATAACTATCCATCATCTAATAATTGATGGTGTTTCCTGGAGAATATTAAATGATGAACTCAATATTATATTCACAAAAAGAATAGAGAATAGGAAGATTGAGCTCCCTAGAGAGAATAATAGTTTTCTTGAGTGGGTTAGAGAATTAGATAAGTATCAAAGTAAGAAACTAAAAGAGGAGAAATTTTACTGGGATAAAGTTAATAATAAATTAGAAAAAATAAATTCTTCAAAATCTAAGATGTCAATTAATAGTGTACATTCTAAAAAAATTACTATTGACAGGAATGATAGTCTATTTCTTACAGGAAGTAATAAGCATACATATAGAATAAATGATATTTTTTTAGCAGCACTTGTAAAAGCAGTTAATAGTGACACTTTGGCAATTATGTTAGAGAGTCATGGTAGAGAAACTATAGAACAAAATATTGAAAATGATTCCATGATAGGTTGGTTTACAAGTATTTATCCTGTGATTTTTGAGAATAATAAAGATTTAGATGACTTAATAGCAAGTGTTTCTAGTAGTACTAAGATGATTCCGAATAGAGGTTTAAATTATTTAGCTTATAAAGATCAGAAAATCTCTAACTATGAGAAGGTTTTCGAACCATTGATAATTTTTAATTATTTAGGTGATTTTCAGGAAAATTTAGAATACATAAAATTAGTTCATTTAGATATGGGGGATAGGAATTCAAGATCAAATCATTTATGGTTTCCATTAACTATAACAGGACAAAATGTTGATGAGGGTCTGGTTTTTGAGTTTAAATTTGAACAAAGTTATTTTTCCATTTCTGAAATAGAAAAAATTGCTGAGAAATTCAAGAATAACTTACATACAATTATTGAACATTTGAATAGTCATGACTGTATTCCAGAATATGGGAATCATTCTTGGAGTAAGAAAGAGTTAAAATCTGCAATTGAAACAACAAAAAATAACGGGTTAGAAATAGAAAAAATATACCCTTTATCATATATGCAAGAAAATTTCCTTTTTAATAAAATGCTAGATAAACAGGATAAATACATTGTTCAAGTAGTAATGAATGTTTATAAAGAATTGAAGGAAGGAAAAATTTCCTCTGTTATGGAAAAGATAGCAAGTCGTTTCGAAATTTTAAGAACTGCAATTTTTTATAAAAAACAAAGTGTTGCTAGAAATGTTCAGTTTATTGAACGAAATATCCCTGTTACTTTTGAAGATTTTGATGGATTTGATGCTCAAACGATTGATAAACGAATTAAAAAATATATTGCCGAAGAGAAGAATAGTTCTTGGGACTTTGAGAACGATCCACTATTTAGAGTCTATGTTATAAAGGTTGGAGAGAAACAATCAAAACTTATTTGGTCTTTTCACCATATCATAATGGACGGGTGGTGTTTAGATCTTATTAATAATTTATTTATTCAATTATATGAAGAAATAGATTGCAAGGAAAATCAAGAAATATCAGAGTATAGTGAGTTTGTTGAAGTACTCAATAATAACAATGAAATTAAAACAAAATATTTTTGGGAAAATTATCTTGATAATTTTGAAGGACTTCCATTATTACTTCCAGAGAAAGATAATTCGTATGAAAAATCTAAGGAAAACGATTTGGAAGAAGTTGGAATTAGGCTAACTTCAGAATTAACAGAGTTAATACAAAATCTTGGTAGAAAGATAAAAGTAGGAGTAGGTACTATATTAGAGTCTGCCTGGGGAATTGTGTTACAGGCTTATTCAGCTTCCACTGACATTGTATTTGGGAAAATTATCTCTGGTAGAGATGTTCAACTTCCAGGGATTGATAATATGGTAGGACTATTTATCAATACTATTCCAATCAGAATAAAAACGAATCCAAACCTAAGCGTATCTCAATTGCTAAAATATCAACAAAGGAAAAATTATTCGGTAAAAGGAAATGAATTGATTGCATTTTCAGAAATTAATAATCTAATGGATCAAAAAATAAGTTCTTTGTTTAGTTTTGACGTATTTAATGATAGTCATCCCGAATGGATGAAACATGAAAAAACATATGAGCAGACTGACTACGCATTAAACTTGTCAATTATTCAGGAAGAAAAGCTTTATATAAAATTGATGTATGATTCTAATAAATATTATGATTCTACTATTATTGATATGCTTAAGAGATTTAAGTTTGTGCTTGAACAATTTGTGGAAAATGAAAATCAACATTTAAGAGATATTAAGCTTGTTTGGAAAGAAGAAGAAAAGATAATAGAGAATTACTCACAAAATATACAGCCTTCAATTAAAGTAGAAAAAAATATCGTTTCACAGTTTAAAGATATTGCAAATCAATTTATGAATAAAGTTGCTTTAAATATTTCTGGTGAAACAATGACTTATGAGGAATTAGATAACAAGTCGACGGAATTGGCTATACAGTTGAGAAAAAGTGGCATCAATCAAGGAGATTATGTACTTTCTCTACAAGAAAAAGGTATGGAACCAATCATTTCACTTTTAGCCATATTAAAAATTAATGCTGTATATGTACCATTAGACATTAGTATTCCTCAAGATAGATTAACTTACATTCTTGATGATTCAAAAGCACAACATATACTAATAAATAGTACATTAAACGATGAACACAGAAGAATTGTAGAAGATAAGTCAATTAATATAATTTCTGTTGATAAGAATTTGTTAATAGAAAGTCAATTTGAATATATTGAATATGATTATTCTTACGAAAATCTAGCATATATAATATATACATCAGGTACAACAGGAAAACCAAAGGAACTCTAATTTCTCATAATGGAGCTGTTAACATGGCATTGGGAATGAACTTAGAGTTTGAATTTAAGAATTCCTCTGAAGTATTGCTACAATATGCTAGCTTAGCTTTTGATGCTTCAATATTGGAGATACTAACCGCACTATTGAATGGACATACACTGGTTATTGTTCCTGAAGACAAGAGATTGAGTCCTGATGCAGTTACTCAAATAATGAATACATTTAAAGTAACCTGGGCGGTCTTACCTCCAGTTTTTGTAAATGAATTAAATCCTCAAAAGCTAAGTACTTTAAAATCACTTAAGACAGCAGGGGAAGAATCAACATGGGAATTAGTAGATAATTGGAAGCACCACCTATCTTATGCTAACGGTTATGGCCCGACGGAAGCAACTGTTTGGTCAACAACTTGGTTTGAAAATCGTGAAAAGGTACATAAGAAAGTTCCGATTGGAAGACCAGCGCCAAATGTTAGATGTCTGATACTTCAGAAGGAAAGAATTTGTGGTCTTGGTATGGTAGGTGAATTATGCATCTCTGGACCTGGAGTTGCTATTGGATATCTTAATAATGAAACTTTAACTAAAGAGAAATTCTTTATGTTTGAAGGTGAAAGATTCTATAGGACTGGGGATTATGCAAGGTGGCATGATGACGGAAATATTGAATTTCTAGGCAGAATGGATAAACAGATTAAATTAGAGGAAATCGTGTAGAACTATCTGAAATAGAAGATAATATCAAAAACATAGCATCTATTATAGATTGTGTAGTACTCGCCAAGGGAGAGGGGGCAGATAAAGAATTAATTGCTTACCTTATTACATCAGATTATTCTGACACCATGACTTTAAGGAAGAGACTTACATCCGTAATTCCGTCTTATATGATTCCTTCAAAGTTTATTAATATCAAAAAAATACCTTTGACCGCGAATGGAAAGGTTGATTCTGCAAAATTATTAAGTTTGACTGACGTCGACGTCGAAGCTGAAACGGAAAATAATGAACAACCTAAATTAATTAATGAGCAACATGATTCATCGATTTTTAAAGAAGTACAAGCAATCTTTTCTGAAATTTTAGGGATAAATAACGTGAAAATTTCTGATGATTTCTTTACCATAGGAGGGCATTCAATAAAGGCTGCAAGACTAGTAAATCGTTTAAATAGCAATTTTTCTTTACAGATTAGTTTAGAACAATTCTTTGATTCTCCTACGATTTCATTTGTTTTAAGTCAAATTGAGCAGTCAAATAATCAAAAAAAAGCTAAAAAAACAATAAATCTTGATAAAGCAGAGAATCTTGAAATTGTTCAAAATGATTCTGTAATATCTACTATTTCAAATAACAATAATGTCTTTCAAGCTACTGAGACACAAAAAAGAATATATGCTTTACAAATGGTAAATAGAAGATCAACCAGTTATAACATGCCGTTACTATTAAAAAGTAATGAAAGACTTGATTTGAATAAACTGAATAATATTTATAAACATATTTTAGATAAATTTGAAGTTTTAAAATCTAATTTCCATTTTCATGAGGATAAATTAATGCTAGAAGTTAATAATAATTTTTCTAGTGAAATAAAAATGATTTCATGTGAAGAACAAGAAATCGAAAGTGTACTTAGTAGTTTAGTAAAACCATTTGATTTGGAAAATGAATCATTGATAAGAATGAATATTCTGAGAACAAATAAAAACGATTATGTATTTGTTGATATTCATCATTCAATAAATGACGGATATTCTACATCATTATTCACATCAGAACTTATAAAGAAGTATAGAGGAGAAGAAACGCTTCCAGTATTAATGACTTCTGCAGAACTGAATGATTTATTGAATAATGAAAATCTGGACTCTTCAGACAAATATTGGAAAGAGGCTTTTAGTCAGAAGCCTACTTTGTTAGATTTACCGTTAGACTTTCCAAGAGTTGCTAGAAGTAATGAAAGTGGCGATGACATTTTAATAGAAATCGATAAGAATCTAAAAAAAGATATTGACGTTTTTTGTTCTAGAAATAATATAACTCTATATATGTTCTTTGTTGCAGTAACAATGTACTATTTAAGTATACTTACTGGTCAAAGAGATATTATTATTGGAACCCCAATAAATTCAAGGCTATTTGAAAAATCAGAAAGCACATTTGGTATGTATACTAACACGCTACCTTTAAGGGGAGACATTGATCAAGATGATGATTTTCTTACTATTGTACAAAAAATAAAAAAATTAGTATTGGAGCTGTTTGAAAACCAACTATACCCCCTAGATAGAATCATAAAACTTCATAATAGTAATACTGATTATACAAGAAATCCTTTATTTGACGTATTTTTAGCATTTAATAAGGTAAAAACACTGGAAGATGGTTTTTTGAAACAAATTCCTATAAAATCAAAAAAATCACCATTTGATATCACAATAGATATCTTAGAAACAGATAATATCTTAACAATTAGATGGGAATTCAAAAAAGCTATTTTCAGGAAAGAGACTATAGAAAGGTTATCTAATGAATATTCAAAGCTGTTAATGGAATGTATAAACTCACCTATTATTAAATTTGACAAATCAGAAGAGATAAAGTCAGTTATAGAGAGTGTATTAAATAAAAAAGTCAACTTTTCAGAGAGCTTCTTGGAGCAAGGGGGAGATTCTATTAAGGCAATTAGGATTTCCTCAAAATTAGCCGAAAAATCAATTATTATAGATTCTGACAAAATTTTGGGATGTAATAATTTATATGAATTATTACCGAATTCTCAATCAATAGAAAACTCTAAAGGTAGTAGTAATTTAATTAATATTTTTAAAAAAAGTGAATTAAATAATAAAGATTTAGATTTAGAAAAAGATTTTCTGTCTCAAGGAGGAGATTCCATAAAAGCTATACGGATAGCATCTAAATTTAAAGAAATTGGAGCTAAAGTTGAACCAGAGGAGATACTTCAATCAATTTCTTTAAAAAAGTTATTTCACACAGAAAATGAGATAGAAATCATTGAAAATAATTCAAATGATAGAATTCTCATTTCACCTATTATTGAAGAATTTTTTTCTCAAAATTTAAAGAATCCAAATTTCTTCAATCAAGCAATACTTTTAGAACTAAAAATTTGAAGATAAATATGAAGATATAATTGAAATATTTGATAGATTAACTGAAGAACATTCAATATTTAAAGAAAACTTTAGTGATTCTAAGTTAAGTAAGAACAGGTTTATAGAAGTAAATCGTCCATCCTATAAAATCGATTTTATAGAATGTACTGATGATGAATTTATAAAAAATTGTAAGACATATTGTAATGATGCTCAAAACAAATTTGATATATCTTCAACTCCCCTGCTGAATTTAGTGTATTTTAAAACTGAAAAACGAGTTTTATTATTTATTTGTGCACACCATTTAGTTATTGATGGTGTTTCCTGGAGAATATTATTAGATGATTTTATATATTTACAAAGTCAGTTAAAGAATAATAAAGAATTGACTCTACCATATAGAACAATGGATTATAAAAGCTGGCTAGCTGAATTACAAAAACAAGGTGATTCAGAAGAAGCAAGAGGAGAACTTCCTTATTGGAATGAAATGATTTCTAAAATACCAAAAGGAAAGATTCAGTTAGAAGAGCCCAGAGAGAAGCAATCAGAGGGCAATGCGTTCAGGAAGATAAAAATGTCAATATCAGAGGATGAGACTAAGACGTTTCAAAAACTTTGTAATCCAAGAGATGACATACAGATAAATGATTTATTATTAACTGCTCTATGCTTTGCGGTAAACAGCATAACTAATCAAAAGTTACTATCATTAAATTTAGAAGGACATGGGAGAGAGTCTATTAACGATATTTCGAAAGTAGATAGAACAATAGGTTGGTTTACGACAAATTATCCACTAATTCTAGATTGCTATAATAAAGATATTTGGGATTTATTGAATAAAACCAAGGCTGAAATCAGAAAAATACCTAAAAAGGGATTTAATTTTGGAATTCTTAAATATTGTAAGAGATTATTGAATTCAAATGAAATGTCAGAATGTTCATTTAACTTTATGGGGAATATGGACAATAATTCTGATGCTTTGGTAGTTTCAAATTATGATTTCGGAAATTCAATGGATGAAAATAATACTCTTTGGTCGCCTCTTAACTTCAATGGTGTTATTCAAAATAATTGTTTGAGGTTCACAATTGACTTTGATTCAAATAAATTTAAGAAATCAGATGTTGAAGAATTGTGTCAGAAATTTAAAGACGCAATACTATTATTTACCAATGATAAAGATTGTGGGGAACATTTACCATTAACTCCTTCTCAAGAAGGGATACTATTTCAAAAGTTAACCAATGATAATGCTAATCTCTATTCCACTCAAACTTTATTTAAAATATTGGGAGACAATTTGAATCTTGAGTGTCTAAAACTAGCACTTAGTAAGCTTTCAACTAAACATCCAGCATTATCCCTGAGAGTCGTTGAGACTGGTTCAGAAACATACTCACAGAAAGTTGATAAAGTCAAGGATATATCCGTGATGGAATTTGATTATTCTAATAATCAAATCGAGTTAGAGAAAATTATTATGAAGGTTAAGTCTATAGAAATGGAGAAAGGTTTCTATTTAGAGGAAGGTAATTTATTCAGAGCAGCAATTATTAAAACTAGCGGTAAAGAAACATACTTATTACTGAGTTTCCATCATATAGTTTTTGATGGCTGGTCTTTATCCAATTTATTGAAGACACTGTCGGTTACGTATAAATACTATGTTGGTAATGAATATTTAAAATTAGATAAATATTTATCTAAAAGAGATAATTATCAAAAATATCTAAAATTTATTGGAGGAATAGAATCTGAGAGCGGGAAAGAATATTGGCTAAACTTGCTGGGGACTATGATGGTGAATCTGATTTTAAAATTTTGGAGACAAATGAACATACTAGATCATTAAGCGGTAATTTGCGTCACAAAGTTCCCAATCATGTCTACGATAAACTTAAGCTATTGAGTAGTAAACTATCAGTGACAAGAAATACTATTCTAGAAGTTGTCTGGGGTTTGTTAATTCAAAGGTTTAACTATACTAGTGATGCTGTTTTTGGAAAGGTCGTTTCTGGTAGGAATCTAGAAATAGAGAATATTGGTGAAATTGTTGGAATGTTGATTAATACTATACCAACAAGAATTTCTGTAGAGAACGATGAAACTATTGAAGAGCTTATTTTGAAAAATAAACAACAGGTTTTTCAGGGACAACATTATCAATGCGTAAGTCCTTCAGCAATCCAAAAATGGTTAAATAGAAGGACACCACTATTCTCGACTGTATACTCCTATTCAAGTTTTGTTTCAGAGAATCAATTATTTGAATTTGCAGATGGTGTGACCTTACAAGTTTGTGACGGCGTTGAAAATGCTAGCTATGATATATCTTGTATGATACATGATACGGGAGATTATATGGCTTTTCAGATATCATTTGATATTGAAAAATTTTCAGACGATACTATAGAAAACCTCCTCCAAACAATGGAAAATATTTTAGAGTATATTTGTTTTTATCCTGAACATAAAGTGAAGGATATTCAAGTACTAAATCAAGAACAATTGAGAAAGTTATATCTAAAAAACGAAGTTAACCAAAGAGAAATAACTCTTAATAATATTCCTGAAGCTATTAGTCAAAATGCAATACATAATCCAGAAAAAACAGCTATTTTCTATTTAGATGAAAAAATTTCATTTAAGGAGTTGGAATCTAAAAGTAACGCCTTAGCAAATATTTTACTTCAAAATGGTATTCAAACTGAGGACAGAGTAGGTATTTATTTATCGAAGTCACCAATGGTAATAATTAGTATGCTTGCAGTTATGAAAGCGGGAGCTTGCTGTGTAACTATGGATAAAAGTTTACCTTTTGAGAGGGTTTCTTTTCAAATAGAAGATGCAGGAGTTAAAATATTGCTTTCAGATGATGAGAACTTTGGTAGTCTTCAGAATATCAAAATAATTCAGCCTGATCAATGTAATATAAATATTAATTCAGACAAACCAAGAGTTGCTCTGGATAAATAATCTTGCTTATGTACTTTATACATCAGGTTCGACAGGAACCCCTAAAGGATCACTGATAGAATATCAAGGATTAATGAATTTATTTGATTATATTGGTGAAAAATATCAATTAAAAGATAATGCTAGAATTTTACAATTTGCTAGTTTATCATTTGATGCATCTGTTCTGGAAATATTTGGTGCTTTAGTAAATAATTCTCAATTAGTTATAGTTCCTGATAATATTCGCAATTCACCCAAAGATATAACGAATCTTATTAATGAAATGCATGTGACTTTTGCTTTGATACCTCCTGTATTGATGCCTTTCTTCAAGCCAGAGGAACTAAAAACATTAAAATATGTTATGAATGCAGGAGATGAAGCAAGTCCTGAAATAGCTAAAATTTGGAGTCAAAAAATGTGTTACATTAATGGTTATGGTCCAAGTGAGGCTTCAATTTGGACCACAGATTGGACAATTTATAAACTTCAGGACGAGTTGAAAAGATGTCCAATTGGTAAACCAATACAAAATGTTAATGTACATATCATGAATAATGGTGTTTTGGTCGGGGATGATATGCCAGGTGAACTATGTATATCGGGGTTGAGTCTTTCACGAGGCTATCTAAACAGAGCTGAATTAAATGAGAAAGTTTTTTTTTGAAGACAAGTTAATTTCTCCATCTAGAATATATAGAACTGGAGACTTAGTGAGAAGATTATCTAATGGTAACATTGAATACTTAGGACGTATTGATCGTCAAGTGAAAATAAGAGGTTTTAGAATCGAACTAGGTGAAATTGAGAATCAAATTTTGAATATAACCAGTATTAAACAAGCTGCTTGTTGTGTTGTCAATGATGACAACGACAAACATATTGTTGCATATATAGTTTCAGATAATGATATTTTATCTTCAGAAGTTAAATTATTTTTACAAAAAAAATTACCATATTATATGATTCCAGAGAGAGTTGTCAACATTGATTCACTGCCAACTACTATTAATGGGAAAGTTGATAGAAAGACTTTAGAAAGCTTTGGGTTCCCCAAAATAGAAAAAATGGTAGAGGATTTGAAAATGAGTTCTCAAGAAAGAGAATTTTGTGATGTATTAGAAGACATTCTTAAGATTGTTGTGTCTAACCCTCTTCAGTCTCTATCAAATATTATAAGTGATTCAATTACAGCGATGAGAATTGTTGCGAAATTAAACAAGGTAGGATATACGATTACTTTAAAAGATATACTCAGTGGAAAATCTATCAGAGATTTAAATTTACAGACTAGTGTTGCATCAATTTCCGAGGAATCTATAGAAAAAAAGATAACGGAAGAAAATAAAAGAAGTTTATCAAAACCGTACTTTGTCACTTATAAGCAGGATTTTAAAACTGTAAATAATTATTCAACTTATAAAGCTACAAAAATGCAACAATGGATTAAAAAACAACCTATGATCGTTTCTGGAGCAATCTTTGATATTGAAGGAGATTATGACTATAAAGATATAATTAATTCATTGAAAAAAGTAGTCAAAGAGAACGGTGTTTTAAGAAGTTCTTATGATTATATCAACAATGTTTTAATTATTAAGGAATATTTCTTTGATAAGGATTGGGAAATTCCATTTGTTGATCTGAGCGATAGGTGCGTAGAGGATATTAAATTAATCTATGAAATTGAGCAAAATCGATTCGAAGATAATGGGATTTTTAAAGAAAATGACCATGCCTGTGAATTAGTACTTTTTAAAGAAAATAATACTAAATATCGCATTTATTTGAGAATTCATCATATATTCTGGGATGCTTGTTCAGCTGAAATATTTGAAGAAAGTGTTAAAAAATATTTAGACTTTCCAGACATTAAGTCAGAAAATATACCTTCATATTCAGAATATGCAAAGCTTATAAATTTTACGGAGGAAGCGAAACAACAGATTTTCTCAATAAAAAGTTTTGAGGAAGTAAGTAATCGATACAAGACTGGTTATGTAAAAAATAATTCAAATGTATTTTCTTCAATTACGGTAAGACCTAAGATTGGAAAAGAAGAACTCCTTATAGATAAACTATGGGGAGTAATTGGGCGAACCATACTAGGTTATGGAAAACAGTTTAGTATTAATGAAAAATGGCTAAGTAAAATGCCTGCTTTTATACTTTTTAAAGGGAGATGTGGGAAATTGGAAAAGTTCTCTAATACTCTTGGCATGTTTCTAGAGCTAATTCCAGTCATTGTCAAAAACGGGGAGTTAAATGAAATTGATAATTCTTTACGTTTGCAGGTTGAAGAGTATAAAAATTCTAGAAATAGTACAACATTGGATTTTATTAATTTCATTGCTAGTAGTGATTACAAGGAACAAGATGAGTTTAAATATAATCATGTACCTGTAGTTAATTTTTTAGGTATTTATGACTTCTTAGAAGAAAACAATTTTTTCTCAGACATAAAAATGAAACGACTAAAAAAAGGGACAAGTAATAATTCTTTGATAATTTCTATAAAAGAAGAGACTGTACAAGTTGGAATTTATGCTTCTGAAGAAAAAGCTCTCACATTGAAAGCTGATATTGAAAGAGAGAAATAGAAATGGGAAATATTGTTGAAATAAAAGATCTTTTTAAAACAATTAATAAGGAAGAAATTTTGAGTGGTATCAACCTTCAAATTGCTGAAGGAGAAATTTATGGTTTTTTAGGACCAAATGGTGCTGGGAAAACAACATTAATGAAATGCATGTTATCCTTATCAACTATTTCATCAGGCAGTGTTGAAATTTTTGGAAAAGATTTACAAGAACATAGAGAGGAAATTCTAAGCCAGATTGGTAGTATTATTGAAACACCAATTTTTTATGATAATTGCACTGCAAAAGAAATTTTGGTAATTCACGCTCAGTATATGGGGAAAAATATTACTGAATCAGATGTAATAAGAGTCTTAAGAATGGTCGGATTAAAAAATACGACTAAAAAAGTAAAAGAGTTTTCGTTAGGAATGAGACAAAGGCTTGGTTTAGCTCGAGCTTTCTTAACGAAACCTAGATTGTTGATTTTAGATGAGCCAATCAATGGTTTAGATCCTGTAGGAATTCAAGAAGTTCGAAATCTTTTGTTGTCGCTTTCTAAGGAATATGGAATTACAATATTAATCTCAAGCCATATTTTGTCGGAAATTTCACAGATAGCAGACAAGATTGGTGTTATCAAAAATGGAGAAATGATTGAGCAGGTCTCTATGAAGGAGCTTATGAGAGAGAATATTGATCTAGAAGAATATTTTATGTCACATTTTCTAAATAAAAGTCAAGAATTATGAGGTAGATTAAGAATGAAACAATTGATAGAGAACTATCAGAAGACTTTTTATGCTTTCATGATATTTAATATACTGGTCCCTTTAACCAATATTGCTTTTGCTTATTCTATTAAAGGTATTATTGATAGTGGCATGTCCCAAAATAGAGAAGCCTTAACTCAAGCGGTACTAGTGGGAGCAGCTGTTATTTTTATCTATGCGGGCCTCAACTTTATTTCTCTACGATTGAGAAATAAACTTGTTAGGCAAATCATGTCAAGTTATAAAAACAAGGTTTTCCAATCTATTTTAGATAGGGATTATAGAGACTTTTCTAAAGAAAAATCAGGGAAGTTTATTTCTGTATTAACCGAAAATATGAAGAAAATCGAGCAAGATTATCTACACCAGTATTTTAATATTTCAAAAAACCTTTCCTTAATGATTTTTTCACTCCTAGCTATGTTTATAGGTAATTGGTTTTTGACCTTATTAGTAATCATTGCTAGCATCATTCCGATGATGATTTCAGGATTTATTGGACAAAGATCAGCCTCTTTACAAAATAGTGCTATGATTGCAGATCAGAAGTATTTAGCTAAGGTTAAAGATATTTTAGCAGGATTTCTTGTTATTAAAAGTTTTAATGTGAAAGATGCTATCTTTGAGGATTATAGTCATGAAAGTGAAAAATTGGATGAGATATATTTTATAAAAGGAAAATTTGATGTTTTAGCAAATGTTATTTCCCAGCTTTCAGGGATGATTGTTTTTTTGGTAGCTTTTGGTGGAGGGATGTATTTAGTATTTAATGGCTATACCACAATTGGAAGTGTGACAGCTATTGTTCAACTAGTCAATTTTGTAGTAATGCCACTAAATGAAATTGGTATGGGAATGAGTAAATTTCGTGAAGGTCAGGCAACACTAGATGCATTTGAGGTAAAAGATGTAACCGAATTTCAGACTGGTGAAACGAAAGAATATTTCGATGATGTTATTTCTTTTTCAAATATAGACTTTTCTTACCCTAATACTGAAGAAAAAATTTTTAATCATTTATCTTTGAAGATTCAAAAAGGGGAAAAAATTGCAATTGTAGGAATGTCAGGGAGTGGGAAATCAACTTTGTTCAATCTATTACTGCGTTTTTACGATGTAACAAGTGGGCACATCTCCATTGATAATAAAGATTTGCAAGCTATTTCAGCAGAGAGCCTTTATAACTTAATGACAATTGTTCAACAAGACGTTTATATCTTTGATGATACTTTAAGAGCAAATATTACTCTTAATCAATCCTTCACTGATGAGGAAATAAAGCAAGCTGTACAGCAGTCAGGTTTAGAAAGTTATGTTTTAGAAAATGAATCTGGCCTACAAACTTTATGTGGAGAGAATGGCTCAAATCTATCTGGCGGACAAAAACAAAGACTTAGTATTGCGCGTGCCTTAATTCGAAAAACACCAATCTTATTATTGGATGAGGCTACCTCATCTTTGGATAATCAAGTAACTACTGAAATTGAAATTCAATCTTGGATATTCAAGATTTGACGGCACTTGTAGTAACCCACAAGTTGAATGAGACCATTTTGAAAAAATACGATAGAATTCTCTTTATGAAAGGTGGCGTCATAGTTGAAGATGGTTCTTTTGGTGACTTGATGGATAGGAGAGGTGAGTTTTATAAGTTGTTTGAGTTGAGTGTGTAATGATAATATATTTTTCAAATATAAATAATCCTAAATTAAATGAAATTCACTTAGAAAATCGTATCCCATTTAACTTTTTGAAAGAAGCGAGAAAATATAAAAAGTCTTTAGATTATAGACGCTCCCTAGTTGCATACTATCTTTTATATGAATATCTTTTATTTAATAAAAAGATATATGAGTTTACCCCAGTAAAAATTTTAAAAAATAATCATGGGAAACCCTATTTAAAAGGAATTGATAATTGTTATTTTAATATTACTCATTCGGGTGATTGGGTAGCAGTTGCGATTAGTAATACTGAAGTCGGAATAGATTTGGAATATAATGAGAGTTTTGATTTTGATGAAGTAATAGATTATGTTTTATCAGACAGAGAAAAAATTTTTTTCTTACAACTTCCAGATGTATTAAAGTGTAAAACTTTTTATAGATTTTGGACACTAAAGGAAAGCTTCGTTAAAGCAATGGGAATAGGGTTAGCTAAATCTATGAATTCTTTCACTACTGAGCTATGGAGCAAGAATATTTGTGTTACTGGGGAGAAAAATTTCAAGTTCTATGAATTACCTTTTTATGAAAAGTATTCTCTTTCTGTTTGTTGTAATATTAGTGATGAGATTGAGAATATGGTAGAAGTAAAAATATTATTGTAACTGAAGAAAAATACTATTAAATTTAAAAATGTTTTATACAGACGAATATACGAATCAGGAAATTATAAGATATCCAAATAATATAGATTTATCTCTAGTTTCAGTTTGAAGACTAGGTTTCTAAGCCGAATAAACAGGGACTTACATTTCTTGTGAATCCATATTTAGGGTTTAAGTATTTTTTGTACTAACCCCAAAAAGTTAGACAATTTATTTAAGTCCTTTTCTACCATATGTCAAGTATATCAAGGTATTTGATGAAAAATAGTTTGAGTTACATAGTCAAACTAAGGAAATTGTCTTTTTTTGAACTAAAGTTTAGTGTAAAAAGTGTACACTAAACAAACACCTTATCTGGTGATTGTTTTGATAAGGCGTTACAATAATATGGCATAAACAATTTTATCGATTTTGGGTAGATGTATAATCGTAAAGTTTGTTATGCGTTATGAAGTAATACATTGTTCTAATGAGACGATGTATAGAGGCAATCGTGTGTGGTTTGGTTGAAGTCACTTGCGATTGCCTTTTCCATTTCTCATAGAAGTCTGCGATATGACAAGGATTGGTGTGGCTAGCTGAAGCTATGTTATGAATGCACTTAAAGAGAATATTTCTGGCATAGGGATTCCCAGGTTTGGTGATATGTTCCTTGGCTAGAAAGTTTCCAGATTCATAGTGTCTGAGATCATGCCGATAAAAATGTTGATTTGATTGGTAGAGTGAAATCGACGAATGTCACCAAGTTCGCCAATAATACTTGTCGCTGTGGTTTCAGCTATTCCAGGAATAGAGAAAAGAATTTCGTATTCTGGCAAAGATTGATCCAATGTTACCATCTCCTCTAAAACACCTTGTCTGTGTTCAGAAAGCCTAAGTAACACCCTTGCACAGTATTTGACCTCTTCCATCACTGGAGAGGTTTTCTTGACCGCACAATAAGACTGATTAGCTAGTTTTGTAAGCTTATCTACTAAGTAAGTCACACGTTTTTCAGAGATGCGTTTTGCCGTAGACTGACGGATGATAGCTGTTAATGTGGCGTCATCCGACTCCAGTACAAAACTATTACATGGAAAAGTTATTACCAAGTTCCAATATTGTTCCCCAGTTGGTGCTGACAAGATGTTTTCCAATTCAGAAAAAGTGACCTGTAAAACCTTCTGCAGACGATTTTTAGCGCAGACAATATCCTCAGTAAGATTCTGATAGAAACGGCTGAGGTCGCGTAATTCTTGATAAAGCGCTTATTGGACATAGTTTGGTTTACGATTGAGGATGAACTGAGACGTTGCTAGTTTTTCAGCGTCAATCTTATAAGAATGCCAAAGAAGGATTCCATCATGCCGTTATCTGGGCTGTTTCTTTACGTGACGTTGCTGTTTGAATTCCCTTACTCTCTAGTAAGAGGTGATAAGAATTGTCTTTGTATTTCCATCCTTGATCAGTATAAAGAATAGTATTTGTGTAATATTCTTCTGTGAAGACCTGTTCTAGCATAGCTTTCATTTGTACTAAGTTAAGTGTGGCAACGTCAAGAGATTATAAGCAATAATTTCACTGTTGAAACTATATAAAACTGGCGATAAATACAGTTTTCGTGTGCTACTTGGAATGGCCGATTCTGTCATATTCGTATAGCACTTCTTCATTGGTTTGGATGTTTCAGACTGACGTTGAGTGAGATTCTCTGCTTTCGTGCTGATCTCTCTCTTTGCTATGAAGAATACTTCAGTTTTAGACGAATACTAACCCTTATCAGATGTTGTACCTTACATAACCACGATTTCGCAATTCAAGAGTCATTCGGCGATAGCCGTAATTTCCCTTATGTTCATTACAAATAACTTGTATTTCAGCTTTAAGCTTTTTATCTTTGTCGAACCCAACCAGTTGCTTCAACTGATAGTAGTATGTTGAGCGAGGTAAACTAGCAGTTTCAAGTAATAAATCTAATTGCAATCCTCCTGAGACCATTTTTCTAATTGTCTCTGTCTTTCTAGCTACAAGGCTTCGTCCTTGTCTTCTAGCTTTAGGTAGGGTACCTCAATTTGTAAGCGTTCACTATTATCTTGAAGTCGTTCAACTTCTGTTATTTCTTACCAAGTCTTTTTACGTTTACCTATTATCCTAGGTAGTCTTCCTTTTGCTTTATCAACAATAGTATGTGTTGTGCTCACCATTTTTTAACAGCGAACGATCGAGTAAAGCATAATCCAAAGATAGACTTCGTTGTGAACGACCTTAAAGCAGATTTTTGTCAATAATTTCTTGTTTTAATTCAGGAAAATAGTAACGATGCTCTCTTTTTGCCGGCCTCTATTCCATAACAATCAATTAATCTTACCATGTACTTTAGACTAGAAATATCCCCCAAAAATTGATTAGAAAGTTGCTTAAAGATTTCTTCTTACTTTTACAGTTCAAATCTGCAAAATTTTGAAACAAGGATATACTTTTGTATGGAATAAAAATCGTTTTGTAAATCACAATAATAAATAAAGAAAGCTAAAAAGACTTATCTCTATCTTGCATAGAGATAAGTCTTTTACTTAGATTCTATTTTAACCTATAGTAGTTGTCAGTTTAAAAGGTTCTGTTATTTTGTTTCAGTCATAATAGTATTGATAGCTGTGATTAATTTCTTTTGTTTGTACTCAGGCAATTCTTTTAAATTATCAATCAGTTTATGTTTACCTCTTTGTCTTGAATGATTCCTTATTTTAGTGATTTCATTTTCAATACTCGACGTCTAGCGCCAAAGAAGTCACGACTTAACAAGACACCTCTACTTTAACACAAAGAAAAAGTAGTGAGTACTCTCTCCTGTCGGAGATTTCTTTACTACTAATCTTAGTATGCTTTCCAGTATACATTATCAGAGAAGTATATCAATCTGGTTCGTGGTTTTGAGTTCTAATTTGTGGGTGTCACTGGGTTATAGAAGGTATATGAGGTTTAGTATAATGGTTCCAAAAAATTGAAGAGAAGGACTAGACAAATGACAAGAACACCAGGTAATAAAAAATGGTTCCAAAATATTGCTAAGAAAATCAATCTCCCACTTTATCCAAAGAAAAAATTTAATGGGGAAGAAGTCACTCTAATGCCTGATGGTACAGTCAGATTATCTGAAACAGGAGAAAAGCCTTCTGCAGAAGCACTGGAAGCCTATCAAGACTTCATTAAAAAATTCAATGAAAGACTACGTCGTTTTGGGGTAAGAACAATCGATGGAAAAGCAACATTGAATACGGTCTCTCGATTTTCGGACGACTATTATAAGAAGTATGCCTCGACACCATTGCTGAGACAAGTTTACCCAAACAATGACTTTCCTTTCCATTTGCAACTTCAAGAGGATTACATCATTCAAATCAACTATAGTCAAGAAACAGATTACGAGTTAATAAGTAAGCAACTAAACCAGTTAGATATGGATATCCTACTATTTATAGCTACTTTCCGAAATGTTCAACTACTTCAAATTTCAAGGGAGTTTGGTTTACCGATTCCTAAAATCAAACCGCATCTCAAACGACTCAGAGAGTTTTACTTAGTTCAAGAGTGGGAATTCGAACGTGAAGATACTCCAGGGGCTCTTGCGACAAGTTACTCTATTTACAGTCATGGAACAATGTTGCTCTACTAGCAAATAAGATCAGCAGAAACTTCACTTATAAATGGAAAGATATTCTTCGGGAAGAAGATAACTACTCTCCTATTCGATACTGGAAGGTCGTAGATGCTTATCAAAACTTCAAATTTAATCAAAACTATGCCTATTTTGTTCCTACGTCAAAACTGGAGAAGTTCACGTATACAGTGACAAAGACACAAGATAAGAGTGAGAGTACAAGTCCTCTTTCTGGTATGGAGAAACGAAAATCAGAATTACAAGCCAAAAAGGCGAAGAAGAAAGAGCATACGTATACAGTCCATGTTCCTAGATATCTCTTTATCGGTCAGTTAGCTCTCAATAAAAAGGAAGATGATGGTACAAAGAATCTTTTTGATGTGTATCCTTATATCACTAACGTAGGTGATACCAGCGATCTTGATAAATTGCTCAATGTCTTTAAACACTTTGGACGTTTCGAGAATGGTTTAGATGAAGAAGGCAACAAACGTTATCTACTGATTATCGTTGACAATTTTGATGATATTCAAGAAATTGAAGACAAATATATGCTTATTGAAAATGGTGGTTATAAGAGCCTAAATAACATTATTTTCCTCAACTTAGAGCTTGCTGCAGAAGAAGGGATTGATAAGTCTCTTGTTGTTATCAGAAGTCAAAATACAACAGATGGTGGTCGTGTGGCCAAATACATGCCTTTTAGAATGAATGAAGCATTTAACGAGCGTCCACTAATCAAAGACGGTGAACTAGAAGAGTTAAATCAAGAAGAGGGTGATACTGATGCTTAATATCTATATTGATCCCTATGTCCTATCTCCTTTTGAAGCCTCTCCCTTTTTTCACAAGCTGACTAACTTTGCAAAATCTAAAGACCATAGAGTGGCTATTATGGGGTTTAAGTCCCATATTTCTTGGAATGCTCTATCGTATTTAGAAGATAAAGCTAAGATTACGATTACCCACAATCATGCAGATCTTGAGGATGAGAAAAAACATGCTGTTCTGCTAGCGGGCTATTTAAAAAAGGATATTGAGTTAGTAACGTCTTCAACAAACCACATTACAGATATCTTCCTCTTTGATGAGCAGGCTCAGATGGATACGAATACTTTGTCTCAGCTACTCAGCAAGGTCCCTTACGTACATTACCTATCAACAGAGCATTTTTTCCATTCTCCTCACGTCAATAATTTCCCTAAGAACAGGCCATTTATTTTCAACACTCAACTTTTCCGAGACACGAGAAATATTTATTTTGCTAAGAGTTTGGTAGAAGGACACGATTCACTATTTGAATGCTTAGCTAAGAATGATATTACCCAACAATCATTTTTTGGTAGCAACAACTATATCTATATACCAGGTCATAATGGAAAAGAAGAATCACGCGCTAAAGTCATTATGAACGTCACAAATATTGAAGATTTGACGGTTGAAAGCATAAAACCTTTAGAGCCAGTATCAGCAATTCCAGAACCTCAACAAAGCATGAAAGAGCTACGTTTAGACGAAATTGAAGAACGTCTTAAGCAAAAAATGAAAAGCTCAGATAAAATTAAAAACAATGAAAATTCAAGTGAGGTCTTGAAAATTACTTCTGAAACCCTTACAATGATAAGGAAGGTAATGGATTGTATTGGGAGGATGGAAAATAGTTTAAATGCTAAGATGGCTGAACAAGCTGACGACAACAATAAACTTGATTCAGATTTTGATCCATTATACGCCTTTAGGGCCCAACATGATAAATTGGGGGAAGATTAAACACTAGTAGAGGGTTGAAGGAGAGAAAAATGGCCGATGAAGTAATGACTAAAAAAAACATTTACTTAGTGTCAGACGTTGACAAAGCTAGGGAACTTGAGGCATACATCGTAAGTACAAAAGATGGTATGGAAGTCTTTGGACTTATTGGTTGTGATGAACTTGAGGAATTAACAGATGCTCAACGAGAATTTGTGCAGAGCGATGAAGCGATGCAATTCAAAAGTAACTAAGCTCCATGATTGATGAAAAAAGCTGAGAAATCAGCTTTTTTAGTGTTTAATGATTTCTGGTTAGGATAAAGTTTTTTAAAATGCTCGTGTTTGATTTGCTATGGTTTTGTCAACTCTAGTGGCTTTTTATAAAAACTCTAACCTAGTGATTATTATGTTGTTTTACAATCTTATGAAGAAAATTTGGAGATAATTATGAATGATGAACAGAAAAAGGATTTCAAAGAGATAAAAAAGTCGTTGAAAGAACTTGAGGATATTATTAGTAAAACAAATTTATCTGATATCAAAGATATTACAAATACTGTTGCTAAAGCTTCTGGTGTTTACGAGAAGTTTCCTGAATCAGAACTAGTAGCAATTGAATATGTACAGACATTAAGTACTTTAGCCTATCGAGCTTTTGTAAGTACACTACTTACTCCAGCCTTGGGCCAGGACACTCTAGCTGACGTAACGGTAACGGTAGCTAAAATTCATAGTATTTACGAGAAATTTCCTGAATCAGAAGACATAGCAATCCAATATGTAAGTACACTAAATATTCTATCCCTGAGCCAGAACAGTCTAGCTGACGCAACAGCAACGGTTGTTAAAGCTTCTGATATTTGCGAGAAGTTTCCCGAATCAGAAAACGTAGCAACTGAATATGTACAGACATTAAGTACTCTAGTCATGAGACAGGATCTAGTTAACGCAACGGCAACGGTAGCTAAAATTCTTGATATTTACGAGAAATTTCCTGAATCAAAAGACATAGGAATGGAATATGTAAGGATATTATCTATTCTAGCCATGAGACAGGACAGTCTAACTGACGTAACGGTAACGGTAGCTAAAATTCATAGTATTTACGAGAAATTTCCTGAATCAGAAGTCGTTGCATATACATATGTTCTCACATTAAGTATTCTAGCCAGGCTTCAGGATAGCCAAGCTGATGTAACGGCAACGGTAGCTAAAGCATATGATATTTACGAGAAATTTCCTGACTCAGAAGCCGTAGCATATGAATATGTACGCACATTAAAGATTCTAGTAGAAAGTCAGGACAGTTTAGCTGCCGTAACGGCAACGGTAGCTAAAGCATATGATATTTACGAGAATTTTCCTGACTCAGAAGCCGTAGCAGGTGCATATGTAAAAACATTAGTTTATTTAGCAAGTAGACAGGACGCTAAACAGGATTTAATGGAAACTTTTACGGAAGTAATTAACATTTATAATAAGTTTTCTAAGAAGGAACATATTAGTAGAGTATTTGCAGCTGTAATCTCTGAATATATAAATAACATTAATTCTAATTTTTCTAGTGGGGAAAAAGTTAGTGTTAAAGAAAGGTTGAAAATTCTATTTAATTGTCTAAGTAATGATAATTATGAACTTACTGAATATATTATAGGCAATATTTTTTATTTTAATAATGGAACAGATTCGTTTAATAGTGATACAGTATCAGTTACTAAGGAAATGTTTAAAATTATCATTGAATTTGGTGTAGAACTGACAAGATATGCTCCTTTAATAGAACTATTAAAAGATTTGGAAGACTGTTATTGGGAACAACTAATCAAAATATACTGGATAGTGCAAAAAATTAAGTACCAATTATCCGTTAAGGATTTAACAGAAAAAAAATTTGGTCACTATACCTCAGGAGAAGTTTTACAAATATTCTTAAAACAAAGTAAAGACAGTAAGAATCGTAAAGAAGAGTATTATATCAGAGAGCATTCACGTTTATGCAATGTAAAGTATATGAATGACCCTGAGGAGGGAACTGTCTTAGATAAATATCTAGGTATAAGTGAATCAGATTATTCAGAAGATTTTTTAAAACCTAGCCCTTGGTTTTTGATGAGTTTAACAACTGAGATTGATAACTTAGCTATGTGGTCACAGTACGGGGCTAGAGCGGAAGGTGTTTGTCTGGTATTAAAAACTGATAGTTTTAAAGTATATGAGTCTATGGCTGAAACAGAATGGATGGGTAAATTTGGTAATTCAATCTTGGAGAAAAAATTAATATCTACAAAATGTGAGGAAACAATCTCTTCTTATGAAAAGGACTACCTTTATCGAATTTGTTACCTTGATGAAGAGTCATTAAACAACGGTGATTCAAATGTGGTTAAAGAAGATAATAATAATATGTTAGATGATGAAGAAATAAAATCTATAAACTCAAGTTTAGTAGAACTTAAGCAATTTTTGAATAACATAGCTAAAGATTCATTACTGAACAATGCTATTGAGGAGTGCCTCGAGGAAATACGTTATCTTTTTAAAGTTTCAGGCTATAGCTATGAATCTGAACTACGTATTTTGAAATATGCTATGTTAGATCCAGATAATAAAGATATAAAGATAGATGATAAGAGTGGTCCAGTTGCGAAGCTTTATTTAGAACGGGTTATGCCCATTCAATTAGAACAAGTAATTTTTGGTCCTAAATTTTCTAACCCAGAGCATGTGGTTCCATTACTCCACCTTCTTGATAAAGAAATTGAATTAAAACGTTCAGAAAGAAAATTTAAATAGACGATTATGTAGGTTGAGATAAAAAGAAATTAATTTGGCCAAAACTAAAAAAGTTTATCGATATAAAACCTTCATAGTCTTGATTAATAGTAGAAAAGGACCTAGTACTGTAAAGTACTAGGTCTTTCATTTAAATGATTGTCAAGCTTTAGAGTTAGTAAATGTATACTATCACGATAAATCGATATTAGCTTAGGGGCACTCCGCATCTATTCGGAAAATAAGTATTTGTTGAACACACATATTAGTTATGATAAACTACTACTAACAAGAAAATTGTTAGATTTGAGGCTAATATGAAACAAGAAACACTAATGAAAAATATAAACGAGTTGCTTGAGATTATGCCTTGGTATGTTAAGGAATATTATCAAGCAAAGCTCGTTATTCCATATAGCTACAAGACACTGTATGAGTACTTAAAAGAATATAGACGATTTTTGAATGGTTGATTAGCGATCATGAGAAATTGGGTAAAACCGCACGATACGCAGATTATGATACGATTGCCGATGTTCATATTGATGAGCTGGCCCATTTACCAAAGTCTGTTATCGAAGCTTATTTTGTCTATCTTCGTGAAAATACTGAGCGTCGTTCAATCTCTGAAGTCAGCATTATCCGAACTAAAGATGCTCTCTCTAGTTTATTTAAGTATCTTACCCAAGAAACTGAGGATGACGAGGGCGAGCCTTATTTTTACAGAAATGTCATGGTAAAGGTAAAAATCAAGAAGCCTAAAGATACCTTGGCTAGTCGTGCAGATAACATGAAAGAAAAACTCTTTCTAAACGATACACAGTCTTTCCTAGATTATATTGACAATGAGCATGAAAAGAAAATCTCAAAACGTGCCCAGGTATCATTTGTCAAAAATAAAGAGCGTGATCTTGCTGTCATAGCACTTCTACTATCTACTGGAGTTCGTTTATCTGAATTAGTTAACCTAGATATGCAAGATGTCAATCTAGCCACAAGGACGATTACAGTTATTCGAAAAGGTGGGAAAAAGGATGTTGTAAATATCGCTCCATTTGGTATACCTTATATCGAGCGTTATTTAGAAATTAGGAAGGGACGCTACGCAGCAAGTGATTCAGATAAAGCATTCTTCTTAACGACTCAAAATAAAGTGCCTGCAAGGCTTGGAACACGTTCTGTCGAGCTTTTGGTGAAGAAGTTATCTACCGCCTATGGTAAACCCACTACTCCTCACAAACTGCGACACACACTTGCGACACGTCTATATGAGCAAACAAAAGACAGCCTCCTAGTCTCTCAACAATTGGGACACAAGGGGACTGCAATGGTAGAGGTATATGCACACGTAGCTGCAGAGACAACTAAGGAAGCTTTGAGTGATTTGTAGTTTATTGTCACTTCTGTTTTAGCTATACACGATACATAGTACAATGGATATATATGTATCGGCTTAAGAGTGTTAGAAAGTAATTTGAGATTTAGGACATGAATTATTTACCAAGTAATTTAAAGCATTTAAGAAAATCCTATGGAGAAACACAAGAAGAATTAGCAAATGCTTTACATCTGGAAAAAAGCACAATTTCACAGTATGAGAATGGTTCTCGCAAACCAGATGAAGAAATACTGAAGGGAATTGCTAAGCGATATGGAGTTACTATGGACTTATTATTGTATGAAGACCTATCTTTTTTCCCCGATATGTTAGCATATTTTAGCAACATTGACAGTAATTCCCTAACGACAGCTAGACTTTATCCTATATATAATCTGGATAAAAGATTTGATACAAAAACTATCAGAGCTTTTGAGGCACATAAGCAATTACTGTTTGGGTCTTCTGAAGAAAAAGATGAGGTAGACATTGATTTAATTGTAGATGCTTACGGCGAGGCTTATGAGAAGTTTGATATAGATAGTGATGAATTTTTAGTAATTGCAGTAAATTCATTAAGTCTTTACATGTTACTTTTCTCCTCTATTTATAATGAAGAATCTGGTAAACAATTAAAAGATTTTGTATTGAAAGACAAGAGAAGTAAAAAGGAGATAAGTTCTTTTGTTTTGAATATTGTATTGCCAAATTTCAATGATAATGAGATAAAAACACCTCAATTTAAGAGAGACATTAATGAGTTCTTCCTATATTTGATTGAAATTCTAAAGGAAACCCGCAAATATAGTAAGGTTGCTGATTACTTCTTCGCATTAAGATACATGTTCAATCTTGTGGATAATGATTATGATTATGCTACCAACCAACTGATTGGTTCTGAATTAATAACTGGTTTATCTAGACTAAATAATCCATATGCTAAACGATTCATAGAAATTCAAAAAAAAGTTCACAAACTGTGAACGACAACATAAATAATTTCCTTTATACTATAGTTAACAAAGATAAAGGAGAAAATAACAATGACAGCAATTTTTAAAGAGCTCGATAATACTGATCAAAAATGGGAATACGCGAAATTAGCTGAACTTGCTTCTGAGCACGGCGGACCAGAACAGCTTATTGAAGATATTTATTCGGATGGTTTTGAAGATGGTTTTAACTCTGGATGTATTCAAGGTAATGAAGAAGGTTATAAAGAGGGATACGATGAAGGTTATGAGGATGGTATCCTAGACACTTTAGCTCAAATTGAGAATAGTGTCCAAGTTGATGATGCCAATAATGTTCAACAAGATGATTCGTTAAATAAAGTAGCAATGCTTAGTGGTGCTGCAGCGATTGGAGGCGTGATTGTAGGTTTCTTCGGTATGTGGTGTTGGAATAAATATAAAACACATAAGGAACTAAAGGCAGAAGAAAAAAACGAAATAGAAACTATTAAGGAAACAAGTGCAAAGGATTATGCTGAAAATCTATTGAATGAAGCAGATAAAGATGATGAAATTGTCACTGCTATCATTGATGAAGATGGTTCAATCATTACAGTTGATTTTAGTTAATCTAGTTAAAAAGCAACAACCACATGATATAGGCTGTTGCTTTTTTTAGTGTATATGATTTTCCAAAAGCTGAATTTGAAGGATATTGTCAAGTTGAACTAATCTATATCCTTCACTAGTCTTTATTGATATATCCTTACGAGACAGCTCTCTCACTTCGCCGAATAAAGTAATTTTTCTATCACGATGTTTGATAGTGAACTGCCCTTTAAGTTGGTTGACATAGAGTTGAGAAAGTAATAAGAGTTTCTGAGGCTTACTTAGGTCTGTTGAGAAGTCAACACGATTTTTAGCAGCATGTAATGACGAGGTATGCTCGGATAGAAAGAACCCCATCCACTTTTGCATCCCTGGATCCTGGTATTCTCTTGCTGCTTGAAATGGTAAATAGGAACGATCAATCATTTTAGACCATCCAATCCACCAGCAGAATGTCCTCCGATGAGCCTACTTCTGGCAACACTCCTCGATGCACTATCAAGTGCATTAGCTTTTAACAGAGAAGTAAAACCAAATTGGTCTCTGATAGAATCTATTGCTGTCTGGAGCCTTTCTTCTTTTTCAATTTGTTCGACATCATCGAACAGTGAGATTAAACCAAAAGATTCATCTACAAAACCGGAATAATTAACCGCTACACTTCGGATTGCTCCTGAAGTGTATTTATTATGGAATAGTTTCAACACATAGTTTGTCAGCATGTCAGTGTTATTCGTTGGTTCTATTTTCATTTGAGTATTGATAGAACGTTTGTTTTCATGCTTAGAGTAGCCAAGGTGTATAGAAACAACAGTCGCTTTTTTACCTATCTTTCTCAGTCGGATAGCAACTTGCTCGGCCATCTCTCTAAGGACAATCTCAATATCACGTTGTCTAAAATAGTCTCTAGGGAGAACCTGTGAGTTGCCTAGACCTTTTGATTTGGGTTTGTAGGGCTTATGAACGTTACTTTCATCAATACCATTAGCATGAAACCATAAACGAAGGCCAGCTACTCCTAGTTCTTTCTTTAAGGTATCTGGGTTAGCATTTGCCAAGTCTTTGATTGAAAGGATGCCTAACGTGTTCAAGTGTTTTTCCATTCTTTTACCGATACCCCAGAAATCTGTCATCTTAGGAATAGACCATACCTTATTCTCCACATCCTCATAGGACCAGTTAGCTCTCATGGTTGGAGTTTTCTTTGCTTCATTATCAAGCGCTAATTTAGCTAGTAATGGGTTAGCATTGGACATACCAACGGTTGAATAGATGCCAGTTTGTCTCCAGATGTCCCTTTGAATTCTTGCTGAAATAAGGTCGAGTTTTTGCTTTCGTGACAACTGCTTATCTGGAACGAAGTAATTAAGAGAACTAGACAGGTCAATAAAACCTTCATCTATAGAATAAGGGTAAATATCGTTAGGGCTACCATAGTTTTGAAAAATGCCTTGGATTTCTATATTAACTGCGATATACTCGTCCATTCTGGGAGGAACGATGAAAGTCACTTTTGCCCAGTCTTCAATGAATCGCACGTATTCTGGATCTGTTCTCAGTCCTTGTTTCTTGGCATTGTAGTACGAGAACTTTCTTGTTTGAATATCAAAAGGGAGGTCGTATGCTCTTCCTACGTTTGATTTCCCAAACACTTTCTTAAATATCGGTGAAGAAGCTAGGATAAGACCTGCAGAGTTATCAGCTCTACTCATAACACATAGAGAAGTCTTTAGAGGATGTAGCCCTCTTTCAACACATTCTACGCTAGCATAGAAAGACTTCATATCAATAAAGGCAATATCACTGCGAGGTTCCCTAGTGTAATCAAAATATCCCATGTGTTACCTCTTTTTGTTAGTATATAAACTAACAAAAGTATAGACTATTTTGGTGAGGTTTTCAAGAGTTACAGTGTTGCCAATAGTCTTTGAGAGTAAAAAAAACACCAATAGCTGTGTAATTGGCGTTTTCAGTAGTCTTCTAAATATTTTTAAAAGGGGTATCGAGTTATGTGGAACTTATTCAGAACTTCCTGATGATGGCTCGGTAGTAGCATGATAGTTATTTGCCTGGTCAATCATATCTTGCACATAAACACCCAAGAGTGTGTTATAACCATTTTCATCAATATTACTATGAAATTCAGGATTTACCCTTGTTTCTTTCGATGATTCGGGAACTCCAGCATCTTGTTGTTGTGCAGGTGTTGTAGGGGTACTTCCAGCTACCGTATTGCTGTTACTCTGAGCTGATTCACTAACAGTAGCTTGAGTAGAGCTTGAACTAGACGATGATGGTTTCGTAGAGGATGAGGTTTCTGTTTTTGAGGTGTTTTTGTTTGTGCTATCATCTTTAATCTCGATTAACTTCTCATATATTTTTTGCGTCAAAGCATTTTGTTGTGAGGCCGTTAATGATGCTGCGACACGAATAACAACTGTTCCGTATACATAGTGTGAACCAGGGTTGATGACAGTTGGCAGGCCATCGAAGCACTTAAATAGTCATTTCGTTTTTTGGCATCTTCAGCCGTTTTATAGACCTCAACACATCCACCTGCATCTGTACCTTTTGCAACTAAATCAGCTCCAGCAACTGGATTAGTCACTTCATTGTCAGAGAAATAAACTGCTGCCGTATAACTTCCTTGCTTGTTTAAACCTTGGTTTGGATCATTATCTTCTGTGGCTGACTGAACTTCTGAAATCGTATCAATTTCCTTAAGACGACTTTCCACAAATGTATTGGAAGGATTGGTAATTTGTTTTAACTGCTTAACACTTGTTGAATACTTCTGGTTTTTATCATTAAGATGTTTTATTTCTGTCGAGTAGTTAATTGGTTTTTTTAGTGATTTAACTTGTTTATTGATGTCGCTTGTTTTCTTTTTGATTTTAGGAATTACTTGCTTCTTCTTTTCAGCGGTTGAGACTTCGTTTTTTAGTTCAACCGTCAGATTTTCGTCTAAGGGCTTATCTTTACTACTAAGTAGTTTCTTAGACACTTTAATTGTTTCCTCTAAGCTACTGTTTTCTTTTTGAATTTTAGCTGTCACTTCATTAAATGACTGTACCGCTCTTTGATGTGGTGAAATTGCAAGTACATAGTACCCTATACCAAAACATAATAGTACGATAAGAGAAATTATGACACTTTTCTTTGTATCAATTTTTTTCATAAAATCAAATTTCATTTTCAATCTCCAAAATCAAGTCTTCAGGATCCCAAATAGCTATCAGGGATTTACTATTAATTATTCTGTTTTATTATACTTAAATATTCTAACATTTTAAAGTAGTCTTTTGATTATTATTCAAGAAAATTACTGGAGTTTAGAAGTTTGGGATCCTGTTTATCAACGATACTAAATAAATATTTCCTTTTTTTGAAGTTAAGAGTATGAGGTAATTCAATGTGTTAAGAAATAATTCATTCTGACTGAGATGAAATAGGGGTTCACTACACGTCAATAGATGTGAGAAACCTTGATTTTAAGCGATTTTTGAAATTCTAAATTTCACTACATTGCAACATAAATCAACCGAATCACTACCTTTTTCACTACCTTTTTTGAAATAAGAATAATGATTCGGATATATAAAAGAAGAGGAACTTTAGTATGAAGCTCCTCTTTTTTATTTGTTCTTTTACTTACAAATTGTGAGACCTGGTTGGAAACACTTTTATTTGAATAAGTTTCAATATCCGCTTAAAATCAATGTTTTCCCACATTTACAGAAAACAGAATTTCATCTAATTTGAATCAATTTCAGTTGAATGGTATGAATTTTACCCTAAAAATACACAAATTGAGCTAGATTTTACCAAAAAGTTCCCACCATTTAAATTGTTATAACTTTATACATTTTATAATAGATACAAATTCATAATGAAATTAAACGATAAATTTCTATAACAATTGTTTCAAAGTAAAAATTTCAGTGAATAGTCATTCTAAATTATCACGTTTGAGTAATTCTTCAAAAATGATTTGAAACACATCTTTCTCAATAAAACTCTTTAATAATCTTATATTTTCAAAAGAACCCACATGTTTCATATACGTTTTCTTTCAAACCATAATTATCTATAATTTCCTTATCTGCTTCTGATAATTGAGAGATCACATCATCAAAAATATTATCAACTACTCTAAGCAGTTCAATTTCTGTTAAATTTTGAAATTCTATCTTTAAATCAATCCTAGAAAAGATAGGAAGGCCAAGTTTTTCAGCAATTTCTTGATCATTACTAAAATTTGTTGTCAAAATAAATATACAATTAGAAACATCTACCAAGTAATTTATATCTTCCAACTCTCCCTCATCAAACATTTGATAAAAAACATTGTATAAAGCGCTATTTACCTTATCAAATTCATCAATTAATACAACATTGGTTTCTCTGGATAATAAATCTTTAGCTAATGAATTTTTACCGTGAGTATCTCCGAATATATATTTGTATGCTTCCTCAGTTTGCATCATCGAAAATTGTATTCGAGTCAATTTTCCGTTAAAATATTCGCTCATTGTTTTAGCTAATTCAGTTTTACCAACTCCTGAATTTCCGTAAAATAACATGACAAGAGGAGACTTATTTGTTAGGGTACTTTTCTTTAGTAGACCAATTGAAATATCTTTTTTAGCTTGCTGTTGGCCTACAACATTAGAAGAAATCATATGATTATAGAAATCAATAATTTCCTCATTATCTATTCCCCGATAGTTTGAATAGTATTCTTCTATAATATTATCAAACTGAACTCTCAAGGAAGTCTCTACTCTCTTGGGAGGATTTTGTATATAAAGATGTTGAATGTCATGTCCTAGAAGTACAATATTATTAAAATTTGATATCACGTGATCCGTTACAGAGGCATAATCATCAGCAAAAATAACAACATTTTCAATCTGTTTTTCGCCAAATCCATCTGGAGCATATTGTGAGGCATTTATATCATTGGCTCTCACAGTAATATTATATTGTCGAATAAGCTCCATAAATGGAGTGAAGTCTTCAACGGCTCTCTCTTTTAATAATTTATTAAAATCTCTCTTAGAACCTTTAAAAAGTATAATACTATCCATTTAGTTCACTCCTGCAAGTATTACATCATAAACTGGATATTTCTGTTCTGGGCAAATCCTATCATTTTCTAAAATTCCGGTAAAAGATAGATTTTTCTGTTGTAAATTAAACTGTGTCTCAAAATTTAAGTCACTAATAGTCGTTGCACCGACTTTTATTGAATAAAGTTTAAGAGTCATTTTTGTTAAATCATGAATTCGATAATTATTTTTAAAAGAATTGATATTAAAACGGAAAATTCTCTCAATTTCGTGTGCTTTATTATATCCTATAAGTTCAAAATAACCTTTAATCTCTCTAATCCCAGAATTAAGTTTAGAAAATGACATTGATACATTTTCCATCCCATCTATACTCTGGGAACCTTCCATCATTTCTGAAATTGGTGCAATCATAGCAAAATAAGACATCGAATCCTCACTTATTTCTAAAGTATAATTTTCTGTAATATCAACAAGAAAATTCTTCTTGCGTAACTCTACAGTATCTAAAAAATCATACAATAGAGAATTTTCAAGTATTGTCTTTGCTATTTTATTTCCTTGAATTCCACCTGAACTAGTAGCAGAAAGAGTAACTGAACCACTTAGTCCTGTCATTTTTTCAAAAATTGTTTTTAAAGCACTATTTTTACCAATTGTTCCTTCAGCATCAACTTCCACACCCGTTTCACCTTGTAATGTTGTCATAAGTTCAGTTGTTTTCGTTAATTTTCCCTTGGATTCAATCTGTAAAAAATCCATTGCTGATGATTCATCGAAATAAATTACTTTTTTTAATGTACTCATAAATTAACCCTTCGTCACTTATCAATTTCCTCCAGCTCTCTCAACCGTTCCTGTCCCAACTTCAACATCTCTTCCTCCACTTTACTCCATTTCCGAAGAGGCATTCTTGTAGAACTTCTGCTGCTGAGGTTTGATCTACTTGCGAATCATAAACGCACGATTGATCTCTTTGATAAATTTGAATTTGTCTAAAAAGCTGATCCTTTTCCAACTCCCGTAAATTCTCAACCAAATGTTCTACAATTCTATCATGGTGTGCTTTAGGAGTTGCTCTAGCTTGACTAGGATTTATAGCATAGAGCTCTTCATAACGTATCAAGGTGCTGAGATAGGACAATTCCGGCTTGGTCGTAATCAGTGCAAGTGAGACTTGGTAACCTCTAATTGCCAATAATTGTGCCGTTTTTCTAGGAACTTCTGTTGTTCTCAAGGTGCCCTCGATTAACAAATGATAACCTTGTTTACTCAATTCATCTACGAGATATTCAACCATTTTTCCCGCAAACACTTTGGTATAATCCACACTATCTTTGCCATACTTTTCCTGTAGGCTAAGGTAGTTCGGATGAAAAGAGCGATAACTATCTCCATCAATGATAATGATATTACCTTGAAATTCCCTTTGTTTAATACGATGAATCGTTGTTTTCCCAGCACCACTCTGTCCACCTAGCAAGATAGCCTTGGGCTGAGACGAAGTTGTTTTACCACGAGTTAAAGAACGAACGAGTCGTCTGGATGCTCGTTCAAAATCATCTTGACTAAATTCTTCTAGTTTCATTAAGCCACCACCAGATGAGTTGCTTGTTCTAGCATCCGTTCAATGCCATCCAAATAGCCATTATATCGCTCTACTTCATCAACAGTCCCCACAAGATAAATCTTCGTGTTCAGCAAATCAGACAAATCATCGCTCATTAGAACCCAAGGATTAGAAGTATCATCAAATGCAATTCCTTGTACATCTTGAAAACGATAAAGTTGCGCTAAGATATTCACCCCTCGTTCTTTAATTACTTCAATTTTTAGAGTGAGCTGGTAATCTTCTACTGGCGTGAGCATCTTTTCCTCTCCTACAATATCTATATAGGAAACATTAAATTTCTGACAAATACGATCTATTAATTCTGTTGAAACTGAACTTGTCCCATTTTCATAACGACTCAGACTATTTCGAGAGATACCAATAATCTTTGCGAACTCAGGTTGCGTTAAATTCTGTGTTTTACGTAACGTTTTTATATTTTCTCCAATCATGTAACTCCTCCTTTTATTTATTTCTATTATAGCACAAAATTTAGAAACGCACCAAAAATGGTGCATTGTTATAGCTGAGAGATAAAATGTCACACATTCAATTATTGAAGAAAAAATCACTATAAGGCTGTTCAAAAGTCTTTGAGGGTATAAAAAATAAGAAAACTACAATTGAAAACATATTAGAGATAGGAATCTATGGTATACTAGTGATAATAAATAGTTATCGTAGGAGAAATCTAGCGTGAATAAAAAAAATAAGAGTTTTTTTGAGTAGACTTAATCCGTTTACTAAAGAACAACAGTACTTTATAGAAAAATTAAAAAGCACCTTAGATAAGTACAATATCGAAAGTATAACATTGCAAGCAAAAGATTATTCACCATATGAATCTCTAACAGTTTTGAATGAATTATATTAAATAATAACAAAACGTTGATATTACAGCGTTTATAGCATGCTAAAATAACAATACCAAACCTTTACTGAGGTGAATAGGAATTCACTACGAATCAATACAAAAGAAAAACGCTGATTTCAAGCGTTTTTCTTTTTGATAAATACAGTAAATTGCACTCACTGTATTTCAATTCAAACTCTACTTTTTTCGTAAGATCTGGTTGCATAGCTCATAGCCCTAGATAATTTCAAAACATTGTATTTATCACACTTTTCCAAATACTCAACAATTACATTAGTTTACTGAAATTGCTTCGGCTTACTCATTAACTCACTTTTGAAGTTTTCGTAAGAGTCCGGTCCGCCATACTTTTCTTTTATATCTTCGTATTTGGCGAAATATCTATCAAAATCTCTATCAAATGTTCTTTGTGACTCAATAATGTATAGAATTAACTTACTTATTTCGTCGAAAGATTTTCTCAATCGAATCACTTTCATTAAATCTAAAGTTCTAATTATCTCTGTGGTATCCTCATTGAAGTTTTGTCTAGTGTTATCAAATGCATATAAAACTTCCCCATGGGCAAATTTATTTCTCAACGAGTATAGTTCGTCTAAATCACTAGAAATATAGTTTTTTATTTCAGTGTATCTAAGATATGCAGTTTTATAGTTCCTTTCCAAATTTTCATAGGACACTTCATAAGTTTTTTCAATACAATAGTCTATCAATTTCTGCCATTTGTCAATAAATGTAGTTGCTGCAAATACTGAATTCCTTAAACTATCGTCTGCATGTTATGAATATATAATTTTATATAAGTAACATTCTGCTACTACTGTAGATGCAATCGTTAAAGGACGCAACAATAATTTTTCTTGAAGCTCTTTATTTGATCTAATACAATCCTTTATTAAACGAAAAATCAAATCATACTCTTTTTTGCATTCTCTTAAATTTTTAGTTTCATATATAAATTTAGTCACTTGATTCATAAGCACTCCTATTCAACTCGACATGCCTAAACATACAATACTTTTATATGCTTGGGCACGTCGGGAATCGAACCCGAATAAAGATTTATGAAATAATTCTTTATGTAAGACCACTTGACCACACCACATTAATATATGATAATTGAAAAGTACACTTGACTTTTGATGTACTTTTCTTAAATCAATAGTTTAAGTTTATTCTTCACTTTATTTTAGGTTCTTCAATTTTTGTAAGTTTTTCATAGAAGAACAGTAAGCCGACAATACGATAGTGGTCATCATCAATAGGTGTTCTTGCTTCATCTTTTTTGCTTGATACAGCATTCAAGAATACTGATTATGCTTGGGAGAAAGAAATGAATAATACTACAATAATTATAGATGGTACATTTGATTCTGAAAAAGTTATCAAAGTTTCTGGTAAGGATGCAGAGATACTTAGTGCATATTTAAATGTCATTGATAAACTGCACACTATCGAAAACTTTATAGGAATCCACGTTTTAAATTTCAATCAAATTTTTTACCATTTTGATTTAGATCGAGCTGGAACTGCCCGGAAGGTAAGAGGAATAGTTTCTGATGAATTTGTTTTAATAAATTCTTTAACCATAAACTTTATTACAAGTGGAAAAACCCTTATTGATGTAATTGAACAGTTTGATAAAAAATCAACCAAACAAATTAGTAAATTCATTAGTTCGATATACGATAATAACTTTTCATATAAATTAGCTACAACTTTACGTAATTTTGCTTTGCATGGGCATGTTCCTATATATTATAATCATGGAAAATATAGTTTTAACTTACAATATATTCTCCGTGAAGGGTCAAAATTCAAGTTTAGCAAGTCATTTATAAATTCATTAATTGATATTGCAACAAAAATACAAAAAGAACACGGAGATATTGCAAATATAGCTTATACTTCGACTATTGCTAACTACCAATATGGTGTTTTCCAAATAATTCAAGTTTTTTTACAGAACAATAAAAAGTTTTGCAATGACCTCTTTTACCAAGCAGAGAAGATAATTAGTGACCAACTAGAAGAAAATACTAATATACTATATTTTGAGGTCTTTGATGAAGTTCATTCTATTAATGTTTCCGATATGAGTGTATGGTACGACAAGTTAATTACCCATATTTCCAACGAACAAGACAACTTTGAAAAGATTTTTTCTGAATTAATTTTAAAAAAATAACTATATATACTTAGCAGGCTTTAATGTCTGCTTTTTTAGAAGGTAATTTCATTCAAGTTATTTTACTAGATGAACAAACACAAGAAATTCAAATCATGATTAGTAATTTTATCAAATCAGAAATTCAACACACCAGAGAATTGCTTGGAACTGACTCGCCCTTTCTTAACAAGAAGCAAACCTGCGAGTATTTGAAAATTTGCTACTTTCTTTACCCATTTATATTCTTAAATCTTCTTTTTAATTGACTTTCTCTTACTTAAAAATAAAGATAGTGTACCTGTCCATCCTTGGTATTTTCTTTATTGAGTTTAAAGATTTTTTTTGATTCCGGTGCTTAGTCATTCTAAATTTGCCTTTCTTTATGCTTCCGTTTCAGAAAGCCTTTCGCTATCCCACATATAGGCGAAGGGTTTTCCTTCTTGTAAACGAGCCACACTCTTAGATGTCTTATTATTCTGATTTCATCCCTTCTACTTTGATCGAGTAATTCTGATAATTTTTGACTAGTCACAAATCTGTTTGTTTCATTTCCTTTATTAATCTTGTTAACAGAAGTGGCTGATACTAATTGAATTCTGTAATCAAAGTTTCTTTTCGTTTAATAAAAAAGTTTTGGAATATCTACTTTGAAAATTACTAGAGAAAAGAAGTGAAGTGTTGCGCGTGGTATAAGAGTCAATACTAAAAGGATAGCATCATTACATGCTATCCTTAGGTCGTCCTATGATTATTGTGCAGGTCTCAAGGTTGCTGCTACTGTTCTAATAGAACTTTGTGTAAGTTCATCTTTTCTTTCTTCATCTGTGATTACACGAGGTTTTGGAAAGTTCTCGATAGGCTTTTCATGTTCTTTGGCTTGCTTTTTGGCTTGTTCAAGTCGTTGGTGTTGAGCTTCTGGACCCCAGTCTTTTTCTGCAGCAATCTCAGAGACCATAAAGGCACTATATCGATATGCCTCTGGAACAATCGTCTGGATTTGTTCTTTAGTGAAGTGGTCCCCCTCACTATAATCGACGACATCCCAAATTAGTCCGCCATTACTATCTTCTCGTGCTGCAAGGAAGTGTTCGCATCCAATAGGATTTGAGAGATTGATCATAAAGAGTTCTTCAGACCATTCTCCAGTCATTACAGCATCAATGAATGTTTTATACTCATCGTCCGAGGCAAAATTTAGATGCCCTTCTTTTTCAGCTTTTTGAGCTTCACATAATACCTCAAATCGTTCCTGGTATAGTGAGAAATTGTACTGCTTCAAAAAACTTGCTTGTTCTGTTGTTAAAATATTTTTCTTCATCGTGATTACCTCTTATTCTAAGTTAAATGTCAGTGTTACTTTAGTCAATGGGATGTGTTTAAGTCCCCAAAAGCCAGATTTTAGCAGCACTTTGAACATACCAGCTACATTTCCTTCTGTATCTTGTCTAAACTTTTCATCTCTGATTTCCGTAAGACCTTTAAATTCATGAGAAATACTACTAGCAATAGATAAACGCATCGACTCTTTGATATTGTCTACGGTGTCAAATCGTCCTCTGATATTTGCATTGTGTCTATCATCAAAAATGATTTTATTGATCTGACCTTTGCTGAAGTTTCTTAAGGCAATAGCTACAACATAAGGAAGTGCAATTCCCAATGTAACTAGTGGGTGTGTCAGAATATCAAAGACAATACCTTTTAAAGTGGTGATAAGTACGATATAAGCCAATGCACCTATCAATTTAAAGTAATTAACTGACATCGTAAATTTATTTTTTCGATTAGCTAATAACAAACCAATACATACATAAACTACTAGTAATACCAGGGCGACAATATGAATCGTCTTTGTTGAAACATTGAGAATATTGTTTGCTAATAACAGGACTGAAGTGGCTGTTATAAATATGATTTCAAGGAAATAAATACTTTCAGCAAACCATTTCATCAGTAACATGAACATTAATTTATTATTTCAAAAAGACACCTTCTTTCTACTTATATGGTCTTGATTTCATAAGTCCATAATTATATAAATTATCAGTCCTCATATAAGCAACAACTTCCTTCCTAGTTCGTTTTAAAGTACTTTCTAATTATAGAAAAACAAATATCTATTTGTAACCTAGTGACACCCCCAAGAAAAAAACACAACTCTTGTGAGCTGTGTTTTTAGGGAATTATGAATTTAGAATAGGGAAAAGGAATTTTAAGAAGTGGGTGCTATCTTAGTACTCTTTACTACGTTTAGAGAAACCAAGCATGCCAAGTGCAGTAGTCAAAATAACTGCACCTGCAGTAGCAATAGCTGAAGTTGATTTTTCACCAGTATTAGGAAGAACCTTAATAGCTTGTTGTTGGACAGGCACTTCTTCTACTGGAGTTACTGGGGTAGAAGTAGGTCCGCCAGACTCTCCTACTGGTGCTGCTGGTGGTGTATCGAATGAAACAAGATTTGATTTATAGGCATTACCAAAATCAATCTGATAGAAATCATTTTCTACAGTAGTACCTGCAGGGACTTGCAATGTAGCAGGGAGATTAACTGTTACATTATTATTTTTTAAAATGTAGTCTTGGTAATAATCTACTGGATTTTTGGCTACCCAGAGATAGAATTCACCAGTTGGGTTAAGACCAGATTCATTTAGGATCTTGTTGATGGCATCAGTACGTCCTTCATCCGAAAGTACGTGATACATATCAAAGAGGTCTCTGACATCTTTGTTTTGACTATCGATAATAGTAATAGCATCTTCATCTACAGTGAAAGCACCATCTTGGACATCATCGAGGAGTGCAAATTTAAGTGCTTGTTTAGATGTAGCCATATCTTTGTATGGGCTATAGTCAGTCGTCAAATGGAAGGTTACTTTATCATCGTCAGTAGTTTTGCCGTCGATGTCATTTCCACTTGAATCTGTAACAGACTTATGTGGCTTAGGTGCCGTTGGTGTCTTGTTAGTGACAGTATTAGAGAAGGTTTCATACCCATTGCGACCAGATTTATAAGTATTATCATAGAAGCCGTTGTCATCAGAGGCTACAAACTTGATAGTAGGTGCTTCAAGAGTTTTACCTTCATATTTAGCCGTAAATGTGTAGGTCTTAGAAGAATCATCATAGTCAACGTTCCAACCTTTAGCCTCATTTTCAGCTTTGTTGGCTTCGATGTTAGGAACTTCTCCAAATTCAAGAGGATCACGTGTGGTCACGGTATCGCCAACTTTTGCATTCGCAAAGATGTTTCCATTATTCAAAACGTAGGTATGTTCATCATTTTTAGGAATCATCTTACCATTAACATTTTCGCCGTCGCTGTTGAGGACAGTTTTAGTTACAGTTGGTTGGTAGTCCATCTTGTAATCATGATAGCTTACAGATGGAATTTCTGGTTTAACAGGCTCACTAACCTTTTTAACTGTAGCTGATGGAACCACGTTTGGATTAGTGAAATCAAGACTCAACTGACCATGAGTATTGATAATCCAGTTATCATCAATGTTAAGAATTGGGATAATACCAGTAGTTTCGCCTGGTTTCAAGACATAGGACTTGTTAAGTGCAATACTACGATTGATATCTTCCGCAAAGCTTGAGTTCCCGTCGTGGTTTACTGAGTAAATCTCTTCCCCGTCAGTGTAAACGTGGTAGTTAAGATTTTGGTTGACACCAGTATTCGGACGGTTACTTGTATAAGAGTAGTTCCACAAATCGAGACTATTAAGTGTTACAGTTGTCGAACCGTCTCCGTTAGCAGCAGACGTGAAATTAACCTTACCATTAAGGGTACCTGTACCCAAAACACCCAAGCTATCATTAGCTGAGTCATTCATATCATGCGTGAATGAGAAGGTTCCGTCAGGATTAACACTACCATTTTGAACAGAGTTCCCGTAAGTCAATTGATCAACATTTTGTGTTGTCACACGTCCATCAACATTAACGTTAGCATTATCCTTCATAGCAGCATAATCTTTGTTAAATTTGTCGATGGTTTCTTTGTTCGAAGCAATCTGCTTGTTAACCTGTTCAGTATAGGTGTTGTAATCACCTACATTATTACCATCCCCACTTGAGATTTCAGTAGCTTCAGCTTTAATAAGTCCATTACTATCTTTAACCGCTTTGTCTACTTGGGTTTCAAGTGTATCGTGTGCTTTGTCAGCTGCATCATAGGCTGATTGGCGTCCAGATGCGTCCTGGGTAGCTTGTTTGATTGTAGCTACTTGTTCATTTTGGTCGGCCTTGATTTCAGCTTGCTTTGTTGCAAGATCTTCAGTTGTGGTTGGTGTCCCTTTGTCTTGCGTAGCATCTTGTGTCACTTTAACCCCACTATCTTTAGCGGTAGCAACTGCATCTGTGACAGCTGTGTTGTCGATAGTTACCTTTTCAGCTTCAGTAGATGTATTAGCCTTTTCAGCGTAAGCGTTATTATCATTAGTACTTACTGGTTGTGTAGTAGCTACTTCTGCTACTGTTTCAGTAGGTTGTGAATCAGTAGTGTTTGTTGCAGTCGCTGTGGTTGTTGGAGCAGAGACATCTGAAGTTGCAACAGCTGTAGCTTGTGACATAAGGCTGTCTGCGTTTGCTTGTGAGGTAGCCACTGGTTCTGAATTTACAGGAGCTTCAGTTACTTCATCTGCGGATGCTTGAGAAGTTCCTCCAACGATTGCTGCAGCACCGAGTGCAAGTACACCTACAGCTCCGTAGACTTTATTTTTACGAATAGAGCCCTGTCCTTTCGTGTTATTTGAGTCTTTAAACATTTTCAATAATCACCTTTCTTAGTTTGAGTACCATTTATCTTGTTTCACAGCTGTACGTTGGAGACCAAGTGCTGCCAAAATCAAGAATCCAAAGGTAACGAGTTTTGTTCCAGCTTCCCCTGTTTCAGGAAGTGTTACCATTTCTCCTGCCTCGGTCTTAACAGAGACAGTTCCATCCTCATTCACTGCTCCTCCTGCCTGTGAAGCTGGAACTGAGGCTACAGAACCATCGAAGTTTTGTATGACAAGATCACTATTGTTTGTTGAGACAACTTTATAACCAGTATTTGTGACGACTGGTTGACTAGGAGTCACATTAAGTACAACTTGTTTTGTTGAAGGAGAAACGTCCCCTGGTTTAGGTGCTTCTTGAACACTCGTGTCGCTAACTTTAGGAGTTTCTTCAGTTTTAGGAGACTCAACCACCTTGTTTGAAGTTGCTGCTGAAGGTGAAGCAACTTCTGTACGATTGTCTGATTTATGTTCAGATGGTGTAGAGACACCAGTTCCATTGGTTCCGTCAAGAATATGAGGAGTGTTTGTAGCAGTTTCAGATAGTTCTGGAGAAGTCGATGATTTCTCAGAAGATGTTGTTCCTTCGCTACTTGGTAAACTTACACCTGTTCCAGATGTTCCATCAGATACTTTTGGTGTTTCTGAACTTGTTGAAGAAGATTCGGCCGAAGTTGATGAGCCACTAGGTGCTTCAGAACTTGAAGCGTTATTCCCTTCAGTTGGTGCTGGGGTTGGTGTGGCAACCGTTGACCCTTTATCATTAACAGTATTTGTTGAACTTTCACTGCTACTGCTAGTGTTATTTTCACTATTATGGTTAGCAGTATCCGTAGCGTTAGGCTTAGTAGGAGTTTCAGTTACTGTGTGTTCTGAAGGGGTAGGAGTTTCTGATGCAGTTGAAGTTGTATCAGAAGTAGAGTTTCCTTCACTTCCTTCAGAGGTAGCTGTAGACGTTTCAGCAGTTGTACTTGCATTTTCAGAAGTCGTAGGTGCAGCCTCAGAAGTTTCTGATGTCTTCCCTTCGTCTTGACTTGGCGTAGTAACACTTGGTGTTGTAGGTGTAGCTACACCAGTACCAGTAGAACCGTCGGTTACTTTAGGTGCTTCAGCAGTTGGGACATCTGTAGTATTGGTACCAGGTGTCGCTGGTGTTGATGAAGCGGGAGGAAGAAGTGTATCGGAGTGTCCAGTCGCAACAGTAGCATTATCTGTTGGTCCAGTTGGTGCGGCAGTTTCGTCTGCTGATACCCCATTATTAACCAAACCTGTTGCTACAAGGGCTGTTAAAAAGCTCCAGATTTTAGGATCATTGAACGTTTGTTTTTATCCATAAATAAGCAATTTCCTTTCTTAAAAAATTACAATCAGATGATAGCAAAAGTCATCCCTGACTCAAACCCAGTGACACCCTATGAAAACACAAAAAAAGAGCATACTGCTCTCTTGTAATATAATATGGATTGTATTGTTGCCTAATTAAAAGCTCGTCTACGCATTGAAATCCCAATTTCTTGCCAAGATACCTCCATATCATCAGAAGGAGTGTCTCCTAATAGGAAAACGGACTTATTATGGAATAGAGCATCAAATCCAATGTCTTCATAAAAGAGTTCTTCGTCATCGTATTGAAAGCCAGAATCAATATCGAATTCATTGTTAAATATAGCACGGCAAATAAAGTACGCACCAAGACCATAGTAAGTAATAGCTTCATTGGAACCTTTAGGTGTAGCTTCAAATCGGTAGTACTTCTCTACTTCAATGGAGTTTTGAGCATTGACTTCAATAGGCTTAAGATAACAGTACCCAAGACTAGCGAGAGCTTCATCTAATTGCCGACGTAGAGGGCTTTTTTTATGAGCGATGAGACCAGGAATGGCATCCGCCTTACTATCGAGAAAGTCATATGCATTCAGAAGAATCAAACCTTTTTTAAAAAAGTCTGGGCTAGTCTGTCTGTCCAACCATTCACCTAAAAATCGGTTAATACGAGGTGTGTTCATATTTTTCTCCTTTCATAGATATTTGAATCGTCTTTTCTTAAACTAAGATTAGTGTAGCACAGAGGAAATTATAAGAGCAAGCGCAGAGAGCCCTAAATTTTCAAAAGCCATTTAAAATGAACAATTTTTTTTTAGACGTTGCTTTATCAACCTCAAGGTTTACTTGATAAATTCCCTTGTCTTGTCTTTAATACAGCCAATAGTGATCCAAAAGTTGAAGTTACAGGGAGGGGTTGCACCTGCTCCTCCTCTTTGATTTATTTCATGATAAACTCTCCCTCGTTTATGGCCCATCCAGCAGTTCACTTTACTTGAAGTCAGGTACTATTCGTGAGGCGAGGTGTTTATTTATATATTATTCTGCTGGCACTAAGTGCGAAGTGACAGTGCTTTTGGTTTGCAAATTAATAAGCTTCCTCGCCTCATTCTCTTCTAACACTTAATATAAATTGCCAATTACGGGGTGAGGGCTCGTCCTGTCATTTAAAACATTCCATATCCTACTTGAGTAATAATGTAGTCTGTTCATAATGGTATTCAGAAACAAACATAGTTATTGTTCTTCTGTTAACTGCTTTATGAAAATTTAATCCCCAAAAATAGCGATCAAGTTTAAAAACACCAAAAAAGCCAAAGCTTAAGCTTCAGCTTTTATAGTCTCAAATCATCTGTTAAGACAACATTGATAGGTTCTTCAGTATTTTTACGATACCTCTTCAAACATACCAGTGAAACAACTACCGAAAGTAATATCAATAAAACACCACATACAACCATTGCAAAGACCTGTTCAGGACGAGTGCCATAGTTCTCAGTATAGTTCAATAGTGATGCACTACTTTCCATTTTTTGGATAACATTTGGAACAAAGTTCCAGGAAATAATTGTAAAGACCGCTAAAAAGAGTAACATTCCAAACGCCCAACTTAGAACGTATCGTTGCTGACGTGTCATAAAGTCACGCTGATTGTATTCTTCAACACATAGTCCCTTATATTGTCCATCTATAGTAAAGAAACGTGGCTCTTCACCATTTTTAATTCGTTGAATATCACTTAAAATTTCAGCACTTAAGTGTCTAGCCGGTAACTCTTGAGCTAGTTTATTTTGTTCTTCAATATTTAACTCAGAAACATCATCAGTATATTTTAAAAGATATTCCTTAGTCTGTCCGTCAAATAATCTGACCAACTTCCTTAAAAGAAGCTTTGTTTCTTTTTCCATGACTCCTCATCTCCAATCGTTCTTTAATCCTATTCTCTTATTATCACCAATTCTTTAATCCCTGTGCTATGGCACTATTATATCAAGGATTAAGAAGATATGCACTTACACAAGGACAAAAATTCCTATTAGAGTTAAATATATAAAGAAAAGCTCCATCTATTGATGAAGCTAAACAAGATATGTAAGACGGATTGATTACGTTTAGTCATGTCCATGTTCAGCATGATCAGCTTCAGCTACTCCATGAACTGATGTTACTTCTATTTGAGTTGTTCCCATAACGTAATTCCCACAGAAATAGAGTTTCGCACCATCTGGGTTAGCAACCTCAAGGACAAACTGACGAACATTATCTGCTTTGGCTTTAAATACTTGAGTTGTAGCATCAGAATACTTATATCCTAGCATAAATTTCGCTACAAGCTCATACTGCATCTTAGTGCCAGTAATCGTTAAGTGATTTTGATAATCTGGCTTAACATCGGTTACGTTCTGAACTGTCTCAACATAAGAACACATTTCTTTCAGTGCATTCTTTACAGTTTGCGTATCAGCATCACCTGCAGGTGTTTGTGTTTCTAAGGTCGCAAGGGCCTCTTTACGCCATCTCTCATACTTATCTTCCTTTGGAATGGCTTCCGAGGATGAATCTTCAATCACCTGTTCGGTGCTAGGGGTTGTTACTTTTTTCTTCGGTTCATTTTTCTTAATTAACGCAGAGACCAAAAACATGACTCCAAGAGCTAGGAAAATGACCACCAAAATAATAATGTACTTAGAATCTTTTTTCATGAGCCCAGTATAGCATCATTTATACAAGAGAAAAAGGGAGTGACACCCCCTTTCATTGAAGACAAAGTGCCCAGAAGTATAACTTCTGGGCACTTTGTCTTCAATCTGAAGTAATCATTCTTTATTTTTCATTAGTTCATAAGCCTGATCGAATGTTTCACATTTACTATATGGTAACTCATTAAATATAGATTTCTCATAATTTTCATGATCCAATTTAAAGTTATTGACATTATTTTCAAAAAATAAATTTAAAGTTGATGTATCTGCAGAAAAATTTCTACAAGTCAATGCATCTACAACATGTAGAACATATCTCACATAACTCTCTATTACTTCATTCTTTTTATTTGCTAGCGTAATCGATATAGATTTGTGTGTTAGAATCCCCCAATAGTTCATTATTTTTGTTAAATAATCATTTACAAATTCATTACCATTTGTAGATGATATACTAATTGGTACTCCAACCTTACCAACTAATGGCATTACGTGAGTCCATAATGCAAAATTATCTAGAAATACTTTCATATAAGATGAAACATTATGAATAAATACCGGTGAAATCAATAATATTATATCGGACTCCATCATCTCTTTACTAATTTTTTGTCTTTCTTCATTGAACTCAATCACCTGCCTCCAATTACTTATATGGCTAAAATCAGTATTTGAAGGAGTTCTAAAAACTACTTCCGAAAATCTACTATCAGATTTCAAACTTTCTAACAATCTGTCTACGAAAATTTTACTTGAAGAGAACTCTTCAGTTTTATTACCATAATAAATAAAAATTTTCATTTTATTTCCTCTTTTCATTATAAATTTTAGCGTAGAGATTGCTAGTCTTAAGCAAAGATTCATGGGTGCCCTCAGCAACGAATTCTCCATCATCAATTAGATAAATTCTATCTGAATCCACAACAGTATTCAACCTATGGGAAATTGATAAGATAGTGACTCCAAGAGACTTTATCATATTATAAAAATAGTTTTCATTAACAGTGTCCAAAGAACTTGTGGCTTCATCTAAAATTAATAGCTGTGGTTTATTAATTATTGCTCTAGCTAAACATAATCGCTGTGCTTGACCTCCAGAAAAATTTGCCCCATGAGAACTAACTATAGTATTTAAACCTAAGGGTAATTCTTTAATGAATTCATCAAGGTGAACAATTTTTAATGCTTCCCAAATTTCTTCGTCTGTAGTACTTGAATTTCCCAAAATAATATTATCTCTTATTGTCTTATTGAAAATTGTAACATTTTGATTTACTACAGATATATTTTTTTGGAAAAAAGATTCATCTATTTTTTCTAACGGAATATCGTTAATTGAGATATTACCAGAAAATTTATGATACAAACCAGTTAATAATTTTATTATACTTGATTTACCACTACCTGATAAACCTACTATTGATACCTTCTCCCCTCTCCTTAAAATAAAATTAATATCTTTTAGAACATTATCAGATACATCGTTATATTTAAAAGTAACACCTTCTACTTTCAATTCTTGAAAGTCATCTATGCTTTCCTGACCGAGTAGCACCATTTCCTCTTCATCATAGATATCATTCAAGTAGAATAAAGAAGGTTTCACCATTATTATATCGCAAACTTGAGTAAAGAATGATGAAACATTGGCTAGAATCATACTTATTACTGAGTATAAAAAGAATATTTCTCCTGCTCTAACATTCAGATTTTGTATCGAATACAATACCAAGACAATTGGAAAAAACATTGTATAAGTACTAATGATTAAATTGAAAAAAAATATTTTTTTCCATTGTTTTTTTATTTTTTTATCTAAAAAAATGATAAAAAAACTTGTTTTTTTATAATCATTAAGAAAATAATTGCTTTTTTTCTAGAACTTTTTTTATACTAAAAAAATATTACTTACTATTTCAATTTCTAATTCCTTATATTTTTGATTCCTTTGATAATTCTTCATCTTTTTTCACTAAGTATGTAGAAATTAAAGAACATAACAAGTATTCCCAAAAGTAGTATCATTAATAACACGGGAACCAGAAGTGATGAAAATCTGTATATTGTATACAATGATAAAATTAGCACTCCTAATGAACTTAAAATGGTACGAACCATTTTATTACAAATTAAATCAACTAACTGACTAGAAAAGCCTAGTCTATACAATATATTTCCTTCACCTCTATCATCAAAATAAGAGTATGGTAAATTTATCAAATGTTTAATTGTAGATAAAGTAATATTATTCTTCGCTTTAGTCTGAAATTGGATAATAAAAAAATTTTTCAAGATAAGATATAAGAAAATATAACACTATCATAAATAATAATATTATATAAATACTACTGAGATTAACTTTTGAATCATTAACGAACGAATTAATTATATATTCTAGGAGTTGCGGAATAACGACCGAAATAGCATAAGAAAGGATAGAAAAAAATAAAACAAGAGAAAATTCTTTTAAAACGTTATTGAGAAAAAATTTTATGTATCTGAAATCAGAAATATTATTTTTGTTCTTTCTAAATTTCTTTGATTTAGAAACTTCAAATAGTATACCTCCATTTATTTCAGAAACTTCATTCAAACTCATTTTCTTCTTTCCAGATGATGGATCAAAAACGCTAAAATTTTTGCGATTTTTTTTTAACACAACATAATGATTCTCATTAGTATATAATATATAAGGATTTTCGGAAAAATTAAATCCTTCAATATCAACAAGCTTATAAGCTGATGGCGAAAGATTAACTTGTTTCAACAATTCGAATAAATTAGAGACACTAACTCCATCCCTACCGATATTTAAGATTTTCCGATAGTAAGATAATGAATTTTTAAAACCAAAATAATTTGCAATCATAGCGATACAGGCCAAACCACACTCTGCAGAAGTAGTTTGAGTAACTAGCCTTACTCTTCTTTTAAACATAATTTCCTCCTGTATTCAACTATCAATAAGTCTCTAAAGCAAGTACTGAAGGGGTTCTAAACTCCTTTTGAAGAGAAACATACTTTACACCACTTAATCCTAACATAAATGATTCAAATTGATAATCAACTCCTTCAAACCACTCATAATGGTCAATTTCGTAATTATTTGGTAAAAGTTTTCTATAAATTTTACTTAGGTTAATATTTTGGTTTTTCTCTAAAAATTTCAAAATTTCAACTGTACCACTAGAACCGTGACATAAACACAGACCTTTTTGGGAATATATCTTATTAAAAAATTCTTCATTTAATAACTTGCTCAAGCTTTTTTTCACAATCCTTAACTCTCTGTCTAGGTTGGAAATTTTAGATAATTCATTTATTATAATAATCCTTGAAATGATTACCCCTCCAATTCCTCGACACCAACTAAAATCAATTTCTTTAAAATTTTCTTCTATTTTTTTATCTTCAAGTAATACCAAGTTGATAATCTCTTTTAGGATTTCATTTTTCCGTGTAAGCGAATAAATTTTTACTAATGGCGTTACTATTCCCGATAATCCATGAGCCAGTCCAATCTCAAAATGCGAATTATTTTTTAAATACTCCCAATATCTTAAAACTATATTTTTAGATTCAATGTAAGCACTACCTTTGTCATCAGGACTATGAAGTTTAAGAATCAAATCTACTAGTAGGTGTATTGTTGCTCCTAAACCATTTATATAATCACTATCTTGCTCAGAGAACTGTATTGTTGAGAGATCAGAAATAAGATTTTGTAATAGATTACTAAATCCCTTCTCAATTATTTCATCATTAAAAAGTTTAGAGTAGTTATACATTAAGTATAGTAGACCACCATTACCTTGATACACACTCCATGCTTTGGATGCTACACCACTAATTTTATCTACCTTATAATTGTTATATAACTTTAATATTAACCTCCTTGAAAATTCCTGAATTTCTTTACTATTATGGTAGTAAGCATATACATACAAATAATGAATAATTCCTCCTCCCATATATAGACCTGGACCAATCAAATCAACTACCAAATTTCGTTCATCAAAGTTTAAAATATAGAACGTATCACTTTCGCTTGTATTGGTAAATATTTCTCTCTTTAGTAACTTAAATGGGTATGAATCAGTAAATTCTTTATTAATATCAATATCTGCATTACTACAAGTAAAGTCACTATTCATGTTATCTTCATTTGCAAATTCTGTTGCAATAGAAAGTTTTAATAAATGTACTTGGTAATCTATCATTTCACTATCTAGCATTTCCAGTGTATGTATTATATTATCTATTGCTGAGTACTTGAAGTAGTTTTCACATAGAACTTTATCCTCAAAATAAAGATTAATACTATCTAGATACGTGTAGAAGTAAGGTATATTTTGATTTCGTAAATCCTTTATTTCCTCTTCTACTCTCAGATAACCGAAACTTGAAGGAGTGAAACTTGATAGCAAGATATTGAGAATTTTTTCGTGATTATTCCTATTTTTTAAGGCATCAGGCTTATGTAACTCCCTTAAAAAAGTATAATATACTTGAGTCCCTCTAAGGATAATTCTAATTTTAATTGCTTTTATTATGGTATTTTTTTCTACTATATCTAATAACTCATTTTTATGATTTTTTATAATAGATAAACCATCTTTAAATCCTTTAATCAACTTATCTATTACTAATCTATAATTTAAAGGTTCTCCATCTATCAACACTACATTTGGAGTGATTGAGGTTTGAACAGGTACCTTGGTTTCCCTATAATCACTTTCAGCATCTTCTATTATAATGTTAGTCGTTAAAGTATTTGATGATGATGGCCTAAAGAAAAGCCCACTAACATTAACATCGTACAACTTATCTCTTGATGGTAACATTGCTGTTGCAACAACACTTTGATCAATACTCTTAAAATTATCATTAACCAAATTGTCATGGTTTGTTGGAGAAGCAATTGTTTCTGTGTCAATGATAACGGGATATTCACCGCTAACTATTATATTTTCAAAATGGATATCCGTACTATGAAGAACTTCACATGCAGCAAGCATATAACCGGCTCTTTCATAATATTTTTTTGCTTCGTATAGTGAGAGCTCTTGCGAAATTTGAATTGATTCCTGCCATGAATGTGTCTGTCTACTCAACGTACTTGGAGTTTTAAAATCAAAATCACTGTATTTTTCTAGCAATTTTAGAACATCTCTATATAAATGATCCGTATTTAAATTTTTGGGTTTGTAGTACAATTCTGTATTGTCAATTAGTACTTTTGCAACACTTTTATCATTATGTTTATCTCCACAGTCTAATTCTATATTTAAAATTGAATTTGCTTTAATATTAAAAAAGTTCTGAATTTCATTTTTGTCTTCTTGAAAATCATTGAGAATATCAACAATTTCTGCAATAACGTTATTCAGAGTAATTGAAAGTTGTTCTTCCAAAACAGGATAATCGTAAAATAACTTCGAAATAGCATCCTCGATTCCCAGTAACTCCTTAAATTTTTCCAATTTATCTGCAAGACTTCCTCCAGAAATAATACCATTACTCTTAAGACTATCAAATTTATCTAACAGAACTCCCTCCATTATACTGTCAATAGAGTTTTTCAGTATTGACAATATTTTTTTCTCAGAGAATGAATAATTTTCTATAATTAGATTTATTTTGTCTTCTAATTTAAAATAAATTATTATTTTATCGAGTAGCCCACTTTTTTCAAATGTTTCATTTATTGAGTTAATCATATTAGAGTCCTCATGTTCTATTTAAATAAAAAAATAGTCTGTCTATAAAAAGAATATTACAAAAAAATTGAATATAAAAAAAATATTAATCATAAAAAAATAGCTATATTTGATATTTGACAATCAATAAATTTATATATCTGATTTATGATAATGGGTAAAATAATTAATACTAACTGATAACCATAATACTTAACCTTATTATAATTATTGATACCTACCACTTTTTTTAAAAAAACTATTACTACACCAAAAACTAACTGATAAAACTACAAATATAAACACATCTTCTAAACTATCGAAATTAATGTCCGAATTCATTAAAATTAGTAGAAATAAGTATAGTAGTGATGATACAAATATTTTTAGAAATAGATAGAAATATTTAGTTAACACGAGTTTTTTTGTATTTATTGGTACTAACCTTTCAAAAACTCTGATTTTTTCGGTCAATTCTTTATTACTATAAATCCCTAGTATTTGAAGAAAATTCAAAACTAAAAATAATTGTGGAGTACGTTGAATAAAACTTATGATATAAGCGATAATAACAAAAATGATTACATTTGTAATGTTCCTAAATTCAGCAAGAAATTCATTATAAACTATAGATTTCATTAGTCGGTTACCTCAATTTTTTTCGAAAGCCATAAAGTGATATGAAGTATGAAATAATATAAATACTAAATGCTATTGCAACCAACATAGAAACTAAGAATCTTGAATCATAAATATCAAAGTAATTAGCCAAATTATATTTATTGCTCATATATTCCATGAATAATCTTACTAGTAGAAGTGTTATGATAAATGATGATACACTTATATTTTTTATATTTTGGTTTCCAAATATAAAAGAACCTGACATTACAAATGATGCAAATAAAATTGAGACAGATATACCAAGAAAAATTACATTCATTTGTGCTTCCTGGATATAAAAACTATTAAATAACCCCCTTAAAATTAAAATTGATCCAATATATAGAACACACGCAATTGTAACACTAAAATATTCTATGTATCTTGCCAAAACAATTTTGTATATTTTGATTGGCAAGAACTGCTCTAATCTATAAAAATCTTCATCGGTATAATTCAAGATATTCATAAAATAAGTAAGCGGCGCCACTAGTATAATTAAGAACAAAATAATTGGCAGAAAATCTTCTAACTTAAACATGCTTAGAATTACAAGCAAGATAAGTGATACAACAAAAGTTATTCCACTAAAAACATTGGAGTTCATTAGATCCTTTTTAATTAAATATCTCATTTCTCCATCACCACACCTTTTGAATAAATGCTCATTATTTTTTCTAAATCCAAGGAATCAACTACAATATCTTCCAGATTCAGAATTCTATCTCTAGGCATTATAGCCTCATATCCTTGAGCTGTTTTTTCATATGCGATTACATTATCTAGGTTTAAGTTTTTAAAATTACTTTCTAGACATCGAACTAAAACATTGTCATGTAATAATTTTGTACTATCTTCAACAAACTGAACTTTTCCTTGTCTAATATAGATTATAATATCAGCTATTTGTTCAATATCTGTAGTTATATGACTTGAAAAAATAACAGTTTTATTTTCGTCTAAAACAAATTCTTGAAATATGCCTAATATATCTTTCCTTCTAACTGGGTCAAGAGTAGTTGTTGGCTCATCAAAAATTAAAAGTTGTGGATTGTAGGACAAAGATAGAGCTATCGATAAAATCTTTTGCATTCCAGAAGAACACTCAGAAATTTTTTTTGTCTTTGAAATTCCAAATTTTTCCAAAATGAAATTAAAATAATCCGAATCCCAGTTTTTTTATAATCCTTTATAAATTTTTTTCAACTTGAAAGATTTTTCAAATTTTTTTATTGAGATAAGTTTCGAGAAACTAACACCTATTTTAGCTTTTTAAATTAGTATCGTTTATGTCAAAAATTTCTTCCAAAGATTTTTAATTTCTCCAGATTCAATTTTTTTGTAAACCTAATATTGAGTTTATTATAGTAGTTTTACCTGCACCGTTTTCACCTATAAGTCCAACAATACATCCTCTAGGAATCGAAAAAGAAACATCACTAACTTTAAATTTGGAATTCTTGTAGTTTACATTTAAATTATTCACCTCTAAAATAGTATTCTTATCTAAATTCATTTTATATTTCTCCATTATCATCTAACTTCAATAAAATAATTTCTTTAATTTCTTTGGAATCAATTCCAACCTCAATACCAAATTTAATAACCTCATCAATTTTTTTTTCAAGTTGATTCCGTATACTATCTTCAATAAAATCTGAACTCAATTTAGAAATTATAGTCCCCTTACCAACAACAGAGTTAATTAAATGTTGTGATTGAAGTAATTCGTATGCTTTTTTTACTGTAATAATACTTACACCAAGATCTTTTGCAAGAACTCTAATTGCTGGTAAAGAAGCACCTGGGGGAAGGTCCCCACTTAATATTTTATTACTAATTTGCTTAAATATTTGCTCATAAATTGGCACTTTGGAATGATATGAAATTAATATTTCTAACACTTCTCCTCCTAAAAAAAATTATTTACCATCTTATCACAGCAAAAAAGTACTCCAACCAAGATGATAAATAATTTAAGTCTACAATGTATTTAAGAACAATAAAATATACAATAAGTTTTTAATATGAAAATAATTCTGACTTATTTTTTACATCCCCAGCCACAAGATCTATTACAAGATAAAAACGTAGTGACTGCAGAAACCGTAGGTAAACAAATTTTAAGAGTTGCAGAAATAACAGGTGATACTGACTGAGGTTTAACTGATCCATCATCAGAACCACCAAATTCAGCTAAACGTTCAAGTTCTACAAAATCAATTTTAGTATTCTTTTCCATGATAAGCCTGTCTCCTTTATTTTTTTATTCTTTTAAATACATTGTACTTATCGTATATACACATTATACATTATCTACGAATAAGTTGCAAGCGTTTTCAATATTTTTTAATATTTTACTATAAATTTGGAGTTTATTTATCTCATTATTATAAGATACAATTTTATTTTCTTACTCTATCAAGAGTTTTTCTTTATATTTCTGATAAAAACTTCTATCAGTATTTAATAATTCTACAAACTTTTCCAATTCCTTAACAAATCCTTCATACTTAGATACTGTCAATAATTATATGTAAACACTCAATCAGAGTTAAGGAGTGTTAATCAAATAAGCTTTCAAGTGTGTCAAAACATTGGCCAAACCATTTATAGATTGTTGAATTTGCTTGAAATTATAACCTTCAAACAAAGTAACTAAACAACGTTCCAGAGCCTCCTCGTTTGGAAAAAGATCCTTCTTTTTAGTTTGACGGTTGATTTCTTTCTTAAGAGACTCAATGAGGTTTGTCGAATAAATGCTGTGCCAAATCTGGTAGGGAAACTGATAGAAAGGTAAAAGTTTATCCGAATTCTCCAGACTTTCCATTACTTTCCTATACTTTGGTTTCCATTTGGCGATAAAGTCCTCTAAAGCTTGTACTACCATTTCTATATTTTCAGCACGATAAATCGTTTTAAATTGCTCCAGAATAACCGCTCAATCAAATCATTTCACCTTACTAGCCAGATTTCGACTAGTATGAATTAAGTGACATTGTTTTTGGCTAATGGGTAAGCCTGACTGATAATCTACTCCAGCCCCTTAAATCCATCAGTCACTACAAGAGAAACCTGTTGGATTCCTTGGTTTTGAAGCTTGTCTAACAGGGCGGACCAAGAAGCATTGTTTTCATTTGGAGCGATTTCATATCCAAGAACAACCTTCTATCCCTATGGTGTAATGCCAAGTACGATATGAATACATTCTTTACTAACGGTTCCACGTCTTAATGGAAGATAGGTTCCGTCAAGAAACAAGACAGTTAATTAGGTTCTAAGCCTCAGCGACATTTTCCTGAGTTGTTTTTGAGATGTTAGAAATTGTGGCAGAACTAAAAAGGCCGACAATTCTACTTGAAGCAGATCGTTCATAACTGTTTCAAGAGAAAAACGGAAAAATTCATCGATATCTCGTTTTTGAGCTAGGAAGTTAAGTAGTTCAGTGGTAAATTGAGTTATAGAAGTAGATCTCTTTCTAGTAATGTGTTGCAACTCTACTATAAACGGATTTATTGCTTTTTGTGTTTACACAACTTATCTTACACTACCTCTCTAAGTTCTGCAGTTTTTGATTCTATCATATAACTATATTTCAAAAATCTCCTTTATATACATAATTATATTTATGTTTTACCTACCCTGTTTATCACTAACCGTTAGGTCAATTAAATAAAGATAACATGGTGAAAACTTACTGTTAATGCCGAATAAATGGAAGTTGAAATGAAGATGGTATAGCGTATCTTTCGTTTCAAACGTATGTTTGATATCCCCTTGAGGCTTGCCTGGAGCAGTTCCTTCTCTATAATAACGAGGAGCAATTACTTTCTCACATTCCATATTAGTGACCTCAACAATCGACCTATACTCTGGCTTAATAGCATTATTATTAACCATTGTCATTTGAGCATTAGTGTCATAGCCCGTCAATTCAATATCATGAATAAGTGAATGTTCATTATCTGAGTTAGTTTCAGTAGATTTCTTCAAACCAATATAATCCACATCGATAACATTCTTGAATAGATAACATTTAAATAAGCTAGAACTTAATTTCGAACCTACAACATAAAGAATGAGACTAATAACTGATAGTTCTAAAATATAAGTCACTTCGGCTTCTGTAACCTGTGTTGGCCTCAACAAAGAACACACAAGGTTATCATCTCAATGAAACTAATTAAGATGGTATAAACCAACAATTCCCTACCATCTCTGTATTTTTGAATAACCCTAAACGTGAATGATGCTAGATAAATGCCTTCGATAACACTAATAAATAATAATGCTTGTTGACCTAGCATTGTCTTAAAAAGGATATTCAAGAAGAGTGTTCCCATAATTAAAAAGAACCATAAGAAAGCTTTTCGCAAACACCAGTCTAGGCACAATGCAGTAAATAATGACATGCTTTTTGGCTTAATTTTTGTTTTCATTTTTTCTCCTATTCAAATTTATTCTTTAGATGGTGCTCCACCTTTTTGTGTCTTAGGATCAATCACCATACCAACTTGTGGTTGGGTATCTCCTAAAATAATTGATGCTGGACTCAAGAAATCACCATACTGGAAGACTTTCGTTTTTCGACGTTCAAAGTGAATATGTGGTCCAGTAGCTGCACCCGTTTGTCCGACATACCCGATAAGTTGTCCTTTTTTGACCTTATCACCTTTCTTAACAAGAGGAACATCACGCATATGTCCATAATATATAATAGTGCCATCTGGAAGAGTGTGCATCACGTGGTTACCATCGATATTCATCGCCTCTTCATTGACCTCTACTACTTCACCGTCTGTTACGGCATAAATTGGAGAGCCTTCTGGTGCTGCAAGGTCCATTCCTGTGTGCCCTGAACCTGCATTTGGACCGCCAGCATTAGCTGATGCACCGAAAAGTTGGGTAATGGTATAAGGGACATCAAGGGGCTGACCTGTATCAGTACTGAGATTACTACTATCGCTATCACCACACGTATCTGCATCTACTTCTTCCTTGTCATCATCCTTACCCTTCTTGTCTTTTGACTCTTTTGGACGATAGACATAGACTTTTCCGTAGTCCATAGTAATACGGTCTCGATATTGACCATAATTATTCTCAGCAATCCCGTCTGTCGATGGGGAACATTGGATAATATTTTCCTTATCCTCAACAAGCATGGTCTGTCCTTTATCTCCAGAGCTACTACCTTTCGTACCCCAGATAATGACATCTCCTTTTTCACGGTTTTGAACATCATCTTTAGACAACCAGGCACCCTCATACACTAACTCATAACCATTATCTTTCAACCAATCGTGTTCTGAATCGGTATCTACTGGAGAACCAGATTCTTTAGCACCACCGTCAACAAGGGCATAGTATAGAGCAGATGAATGGTCATAGCTATCTGGCCCAGTACGAGCATCACGAGAATACTTGACCTTCCCTAGCTTATCCTTATACCACTTGATAGCCTTATCAGTATCAATAGACTTCTTGTCTTTATCACTGTCTTTTTTGCTATCCTTGTTGCTAGAGTCACTTGATGAACTACTTGAACTGCTATCGGTATCATCGTCTTCGTTGTCGCTATCTTCTTCATCATCCTCACCGTCATCATCATCTGAACTTTGACTACTTGACGAGGAATTATTGGAAGAAGCACCGCCACCACCAAACGCCTTTGGAACTTGGCATCATCGTACTTATATTTACTTGCTTCGAAGACTTCCGCAAACTTCCTTGCATCCGCCTTCTTCTGCTCTGGTCTGACATAAGCCATATTACCTCGTTCGTAGGCATTCCATGACATAGCAGTTTCATCGATATTGGTTTGTTTGGCAAACTCCTGGAATGACCAGTTATGGCCAGATTCATCATAAGCTGGGTTCCAGTCACCTTTTGAGATTGCATCAATAACGAAGGCAACCATCTTATCAGCATCTTCCCAGTCCGGACTATTTAGAGGGGCATATTTTGTGTAGGGGTCAAACTGGAAAATTCCACCACCACCAAGTGTGTTAGATGTACCACCTGTCGTTGGCACAGCCCCCTTAGAAATGGAGTCATTGATACCACCACCATAATGCCCTTGGGCACGTCCAATGATGTCATAGCTCCCTTCAGAGTTTGCCCAACCAACAGCACCTGCAGCAGATTCCCCAGACAATCCAGCATTCACAAAAGCCATAAAGACTTTGTGGGCATTTTCATAGGCTTTTGTCCCCTTCGTAAAGGGATCAGAGTCGCCAGCAGATGCTGAGTCTGTTTTAGTAGAAGTCGATTGAGGCTTAGAGCCATCATCGTCTTCTTCATCATCGTCTTCTTCATCGCCATCTTTTTGGTAGGTCACACATTGGGCGTTAGTCTTGCCACCTTTCCCACCGGAAGTACTAATCGTCCCCATTAAACCAGTGATAATTGCAATTAAGATAACCGCAAAAGTTAAAATAGTTCCTATAATAATGGTTGTCTTCACTCCAAAAATCGTCAGTAGAACTCGAGCAGCTTTGTCACCTATTCGTTTCAAATATCTTAGTCACCCCCTTAATGAAGTAGTGCGGTTAGCCAATACCAACCAAATACAAGTAATAGTCCTAGGGCAAGAAAGATACTTTGTTTAATGAATTTTCGATTTCGTTTTTGTTGTTGCTTTCGCATCCAAAATGAATCTTCATCTGAGTAATAGTCTTTGTGACGTTCCACTTGCAAATTATAATAGTCTGTCACATCCTCCTTGACACTGGATAACCTTTCTTTCCCACGCGCAATGAGACCTTGTTTTTTCTCTTGTTCACGTGAGATACTATCCTCATCAAAACCGTCATAGTAGGTATCGTAAAATGCTGAATAATCTGCTTGCTCTTCGAGGCTTCCCGGATAGACTTGGTCTTGGTAGCCATTAAGAGAATCTAGTTCTAGTTCACGTTGAATATACTGACCATCTCGTTTAAAACGATAAGATACCATATATTAAAACCTCCTTAAGCCAATAATTGGCATTTTTTGTGGAGCAATATAGAGTTTATCTGTGACAGTTACCTTAGAAAAAGGTACACCTTTAATTCTGAAAGTACGGTGTAACTCTTTAACAACGAGACCAGCTTTATAATCTTTTTCCGTCACTTCTTCCTTAAAGAGTTCTTCATAAGCTGACACCTGAATCAAGTCTAGGAGACGATAAGCAGATTGATAAGCATAATAGTTGCTTCGATTAGCCAATCTCTTTTCAAAAAGAGGTGAATATTCCTTTGAAAAGAATGATACGATCTTAACAGCACGTTTTCTATGGTTATATTCTAGTTTGGCCATAACCCATGCAAGCCCCCAAGTCACTAGCGTGATAAAGCCCCAGGTGTTCATCAAACAAATAGGAAGAAGACTAAACATAAGGATACGCTTTGCTTTTTTGATACGTTCACGTCTCTTACCAGTAAGTAGCTGATAAATGGCTACAATCAAGGCACAGAACACATACGGTGTATAGGCAATAGCCATAAAATGAACACCGTAGGCGAATAAAAGTGTCTGATAGAGCATGAGATAGCTATAGAAACCAACCAAACCAAGAACTAAACTAATAATGAAGGAAACTATCCTAAAGAAACGTAGTGTCTTAATGTCATAAGCTATATTGTTAACCCATAGTGACAGTTGCATTAGTGTGGTCATTGATTAATTTTCCTCCTCTGGTGCTTCTTCTGTTTCAAATATTCTCGACTCAAATCGAGCTGGTTCTTGGTAGATAATCATGGCTGAGTACTCATCCACTTGCTGACTTCCAAATAAGCCACATAAACTACTTAAAAGATGTGTTTTTCGCATCTGATAAGTAATATCAACAACACGACAGGTCTTTTTGTAAGCCAAGATCTCTAAGTAATCATTTACAATTCTTTCCAAATCATGCGGATTATCCTTTGTCAGAATTTTAGTTTGTAGTTGGAATACCTCATCAGAATATGGTTGCTGTAGGTTCATTGTATTTCCCCCTTTCACCATTCCTAAGGTAAGAATGCATAGCGAACATGTTCATCATACGGATACTTACCATAAGACCTATTATCTGCTAGTTGATGATTGAAGACTAAGTTCTTGACAGAAGCAATATTTAGGAAGAAATCACCATCTCTTAAATATTTAAGTGACGAAAGCTCACTCTCGGTCATTTCCCCTTGTAAAGCATCTGCTAGACGAGGGATAGTCAAATCACCTAATTGAGAAAAGACACGATACGTCATCATAGAGAAAATCGCACGTGTCGCTAAAACGTAGTCCACTGCGTCCGTAGAGTTTGCATTCAAGAGGATGTTATCTAACGAACTCATTTCCATAATAAATGCGGAATAGTTACTACTTACATTCTCAATCAAATCCTTTAGAAAGTTAAGAGACTCTGAATAACGATAATTAAAGAGCTTATGTGCTCCGTTAATGGTAATAATGCTATGAGGTCGCTGGCTCTTATCTCCCCCGATAATCCCTCTACGGAAATACTCAGATACCCTTCTTCCATTTGCTACAGCGTATGATGAAATGATAGATAACACTTGGTAAAGCTGAATATTAAGAAGTTCAGTATCTTGAATCCCAGAGAGGTCAAAGGTCACAACTTGTTCATTTGAGAAATCTTCAAACTGTGAGGTCGCATTTAAGAAGCGATAATCCCCCAAGAGACCAGAGAAAGCATTATAGAGACGGTCATAACTTGCAGCATCAATTTCATTCCCCTCTGCGATTTTATCCTCTTTAAGCTTGTTTAAGCGTTCTACCCAATGAGATAGCGTTGGATAATCTTCAGGAATGACATTCGTAATCGTTAAGTCTTCTTGGTCCATCACTTCTGCATTACGGTTCCACAGACTACGGTCTTCATAGAAGTCGTTTAAAGCAGACGACAAATTATTGAGGTCAGAATTCTTTAACCCAGGATCAAGAATTTGAGCCAAAGCACGTAGTTTATTACGGTGGGCATAGAAAGATTGGACTTGGTCCGTTGTTTCTCCATCTGCAGAGGAAGCCGTTGCAATAATTTGCATAAGGTTAATATGATTTCGATTATTTGTCCCGGACATCTTGACATATCGACCACCTTGCATTTCCGTAAGTTCTTTTAATTTCCCAGTAAGGTCAATGTTAAAAATGGTATGCCCTTTAGCAAAATAGGTGTCAATCAAGTTACCTAACAGTTTCATTTCCGTTTCCTGCTCCGGCAATCAGCATTGAAGGGATTTTACGTTCCCTATCTTCATGCAAAAGGTCAAAGTTAACAACACCACCTGTACGTGTTTCTCCCAAGTAAACGCCAAAGGTATCCATTAAGTTTGTATGGTTAAAAGGATAGCCAGCACCTAAATCCCAGACAGATGCGGCTTGCCCTTTTCGACGTAATGGGGTATCTTCCAAACGAGATGCTGGAATAAAAGCTGTGTGATATTCGACGTCTTGCATGCCATCTGAAGAAGAGATAGAATACTGATTCAACTGTTGCTTAAGATCAGCTTCTCGTTCAACCAACTCATTCAAGGTATTTGCAGCTAACAAAAAGCGGGTGTAAATTTTTTTAGAAGGAACATTGTTACCTAGTTTTTCGCGATAATCTAACAAAGAACTAATACGCATCTTATCATCTGCATCTTGTGCAGCCTTTGTATTTTGAGTGGCTAACATATTCGAAATAGCTTTTGAAGCTAGGTCGGACATTTCACTATTTGCAGCATGTTCTAAGGACATAAAACTGATAACATTATCAACAAGCATTAAATCGCTCATCCAGAAGTCAGGTAAACCGTGTTCTGGGTATCGGTCATATGGAACATGAGCAATCTTATAATAACCGTTTGCTTGTCTCCAATATCGATCATCATATTTAAAATCTGGAATATCACTTTGAATCCTACTAATAAGATTGAGGTCATAACCCTCTCGAATATATTTCTTGATTTTTCGTGAACTTAAATCCATGTAAACTCCTTCTAATACTGGTTAGGTGAAACATTCAGTGAATCATTAAAGTTGTAATATTGAGTCAACAACTCTTCCTTCTTTTCGACAGATACAACTTTAGGGGCAAATCCGTGGCTCGAAGCAATAGTTAGTGTGCTGCGCGTGTTGGAATCTATTTCAGCCAAAGTGTCTCCAAACACCCAGATAAAAAACTCGATATTTTGTTGGTTGATCGCAATGACTTGTTGGACGAGGTATTTTGTTTTCAAAATATCTTCTCGTTGTCTAAGTTGATAAATAAGTCTCTCTTTACGTGCAATTGTGTCAAGATCATCACCATCATTGATAATCAATTCTGGAGCATTCTGCTCTTGTTTGACTTCATCTAGAAGACGTAGCAATTCGTTAGATTGACTTGAGACATCTGTTGGCAATTTTGTTGTCTGGATCATCATGTCAAAGGCAGTCCCAGACAGAAAAAGAGTGAATCCTACCTTAATAGCTGCTTGTTCTTCGTTAGACATCGCTTGAATATCTTGCCCAAACACCTCAAAAATCTGCACATAGCCTGAATAGCCATTAGCCAATCGTATCGGTTGATTAGGATAGCCATATAGAATAGACTTCACATCAGTTATCGCAACAGTGTCTATGAAATCTCTACGTTTTTTCTTATTGAGTGGAACATACACAAACTCTTCTCCAGTACGTTCACCAAGGTCTATACTTTCAAATTGTGTTTGCTTTTCCTTCTTCTTTGCTTGTTTACTTTTACGTGCCTCTTCTTTTTTCTGTTTCTTAAGTTCTTTTTTAGTCAATACTGGTTCTTCAATTAAACCTGGCATATCATTTCCTCCATAAACATTATTCATCCCTATTCTAAAAAACACTATAGGGCGTTCGTAACCCAGTGACACCTATTAGCTACTCATACTTCTCCATGATTTTGACTATTTACTTCTATTTAGGGCTCTCTGTCCTTGTCTAGCTACTTAGAAACTGTTACAATCAAATAAATACAATCGCAATAATCTTTTTCAGGAGGGATTTAGGATGCTAGAGTTTTTACAAGATTTTTATTTTTCACTTTATATAAGCACTTGGACCTCGTTAAAATGGTTACTACTTTCGGTTCTTATTGCCATTGGCTGTTGCCTTGCCACTTTTTTGTTCGAATTCAAAGGCAAAACTGCACAACTGATTTGGTTGAAATTCTCGATGAGTTTAACCGCTATATTTGCTCTATTTTGTTTATTCATGACACTTCACGGCATCATCCATTCAATAGGAATCCTAGTAGGTGCTGTTTCTAGTTTCTTTTTCCCAGTATTTGGTTTGTTAATTATCTGTGGTATTATCCTATTCATCATCAGTCTTTTCAATCCATTGTTCTTATTCTTCATGGCAAAGAAATAATGAGAGGAAACCTATTCAGCCGATGCTATTATGTTAAGAAAATAAAAAACAAACCACCTTTGAAAAGTAGTTTGTCTATAATCTAAGAGAGGTAGTCCAAGGCTACCTCTCTTTTTTATATTGGCCAGCCTCCAAACTGCGAGGAAGAAAGTAACTAGTCAAATAAAACTTTATATTAAATGTCCTATGTAACACATATATTTTTTTAAATCGTAACTGTCATTACTTTTTTTAAAAAGTTTATTGAAATTGATTCAAATTTTCATCATTAAAAGTAAATCTATGAAAATATATGTTAAAATCATACTATAAAATCCAAGGATATAAGATGTTATAGCCATTTCCTAATCAAACATAATTAGATTGTATTAATTATAGATAGAAAACTGAACATATTTAACCACTTATCAAGCGGTCTTGATTCCACTTTTGAAATAGTAAAAAATGAAAAAATACTATTATGATAGAAATAACAAATATAATCATAAGTGGAGTGTTATCTATTTTTTGTTGGTTGAATAGTGTATCTGATACTCTCAAAAACCATGCCCATGGGATTAGAAACCATACCTTATCACCGAGACTCGTTTCACAAAACGCAGCAATAATGACTCCCATCATTGAAATACCTAATGCCACACCTGTGCTAAATAAATAACTAATAATCTGATTAAGCATATATGCTATATAGCCCAAAATAATATAAAATAAACTAATCAAAATAAGTAATCTTAGAGATACAACTATACCAATAGTTTTCAACAAAAAGATAAATATAGTAATTGAAACTATTAAAACTATACAATAACATAACCACAAAAATACCAATTCAGCAAAAAATGGCTTATAATTCGATTGTGAATACCCTAACAAATATTTAAATTTCCCAGATGATTCCTCCAAATTTTTTAGTTGAATATTCACAATACTAGAAGCAAAAGGAAGAAGTACTCCTACTATTTGAAAGTAAGAAAATAATACCGTCCTGCTTTGTAACCCTCCACGTTGATTCCAATATAGGAACAAAAGTAGTGGAAATAATAATGCGGCTAAAATGTGTACTAGCAAATAAGAAGTGTTTTTTATTTTTAAAAAACTAGAGTATATATATGATTTCATGACTATTTAACCTGTCTTTTGAAAGAGATAGCAGATAGTTCGACCAATAAAATGAAAAAAGTAATCCCTAAGAAAAATGAAACGAAAATCATTGAATAATCAGGAATATATTCAGATCCAATAGGTATACCATTTATTCTCATTTTTGTCATTGGTTCAAGTAGCTTCAATGACCAATCATAAGGAAACAAATACCATGTATCTAAGAGAGAAAAACTTGTACCAATAATTAGTGGTGATATTGTATTAATAATCATAGCAAAATACAAATTAGTTTTTCTTGATAGCCATAAAATAAATGGAATTTGCCATAATGTTGTCAACCAAATCAATAAAATAGTTAATAGCATCCTACATATACTAATAAGACTTGGTGTGGGTAAAATTAAACCAATTAAGATAAGTATTAGGCTTAAAATCATACTAATTATTAAATTTAAAAAAGCTACCAATATGATTCTTGCGTATTCTACCTTTTTTAAATTAACATTCCTTGATAAATAAACAGAATACTTATTTGAATCTAATTCCAACTTATTTAACAAAGCGGAATTTACAGCTATAATTACATTAATCCAAATAACTCCCCACTGATTCACGGTGGTTTCTGCAGTTAGACTTAATACTTCCTTACCACCCAATGATGAAAACAATAAAGAAAGAGTGACACAAATGAAAGGGAAAAATAAAAATTAACCTAAAAAAATACTCGTATTCTTTTATTTTTAATTAAATTTGATAAAAAAAACTTGTTTCATAATCTCCTCC
>BNJV01002138.1_pt1 | contig 89186 bp, 139 predicted proteins | sample 8540591 | NCBI WGS metagenome assembly BNJV01 (sample SAMD00202457, study PRJDB9452) | human saliva metagenome | host: Homo sapiens
ATGAGCCGTGCGGCGGCGGAATTCGTCACCCGCTGACCTTCAGGCACTCAGCGGCCGCCCCTGTTTTTGAGCGAAACCCACCAGCCGGGGATGGCAAACGGCATGGCGCACATCAACCCTCACCCGCGAGGCCGACGCTTTTCCTGATTGCGCCAGCCTCGGCCAACACGCTGGCGAAATCGCCAACGGCATCGCCGACAACCCTTGACCAACCTCGCTGCCGCACGCAAATGCCCGCTCGCCATCGCACCCGCCATGAATGTCGAAATGGCGCAATCCCGCCAACCAACGCAACATCGCGCAACTGCTTTCAGACGGCATCACCGTCTTCCCGCCCGCAGACGGCGAGCAGGCCTGCGGCGAAACGGGTACCGGCCGGATGCCCGAAGCGGCGGAACTGGCCGACCTGCTGCCCGATTTGTGGACGGAAAAAGCCTGTCCGGCAAGCGCGTGCTGATCACACTGGGCGCGACTTTCGAAGCCATCGACCCCGTGCGCGGCATCACCAACCCGTCCAGCGGGCAGATGGGTGGTTTTTAGCGCGCTCTGCCGCGCGGCCGGGGCGGACGTGTCGCTGGTTTGCGGATTAGGGTGCAAACCGCCCTGCCCGCCGGCATGGGCGAAACCGTCCGCGTTTTGGGTGCGGAGGAAATGTACGGCGCGGTCATGCGGCGCGTGCGGGATTGCGACGTATCTCATCTCGGTTGCCGCCGTCGCCGACTACAAAGTATCGAACGCCTCCGGGCAAAAATTGAAAAAGACGGCAGCGGCCGTCCGCCCGTCATCGAACTGGCGGAAAACCTCGACATCCTCGCATCCGTGGCCGCCCCTGCCGGATGCGCCGTTCCTGCGTCGGCTTTTGCCGCCGAAAGCGAACGGGTGTTGGAACGCCCGCGCCAAACGCATCAGGGAAAAATATTCCGCTGATTGCCGCCAACGACGCTTTCGGTCGCCATGGGCAAAGCGTCGAACCAGTCACCCTTTATCGACGACGCGGGCGAAACCGCCCCGCCCCTCTGCGGCAAAGACGAAACCGCCGCCGCCATCGTCCGCCGCATTGCCGAACTGCTGCCCGCCCGCTGATGCGGTGCCGTTTATCCTGCACCTCCGAGAAAGGCCGTCTGAAACATATCTTTCAGACGGCCTCGATGTGCCTACCCCCGTTAGTTGGTTATTGAATCAGCAGGGCTGATTCCGGGATTGATTATCCTCCGGGGCAAGCCGCACGCCGCTGCCCCGGCTGCCTCACGCCGACCACCACGCCGTCGGGCAGTCTCGTGAATCACCAATTCCGGCATCGCCGTATGAGCTGTAACTCACATTATCGCAATCACCTTTGCACAGCGAAAGCGGCCAGCGCAGGTCACGGGGTTTGCCTGACTGAACGGCCATGTTTTCGCCGCCCCTGCAGGTTGAAGTAGTCGAAACTGGCTTGCGGGTGCGGAAAGCCCATTCGACTCTCTCTGGCCAAGCCGTCTTCTTTTGCTGATTGCGTGCATACGGAATACGGCGCGGTATTCGGTACACAGGCCAGCGGGTCGAGCGGGAAGAGCGCGAACTGGTAGGGGTAAACAGTTTGTTGGGATCGGTTTCGGCATCCAAAATCCGCGTAAGCGTCGACTTTTCTCCTTTCCTTTGAATAATTCGAACGACAGCATCTCGATTTCGTCATCCCTTCTTCGTTAAAGGCGATGCTGACCTGGCTGCTGCTGAATTTGCGGTCGGGCAGCGGATTGGGGTTTCGCTGGCAAACACCGCAGCCGCCCGTTTTCCCACCGGGTAGGCAACGTAGTCGGGCGGCAATGTCTACTTCATCGGCATAGATAATGCCGCCGTTCTGACAGGCGGAAGAATAAAAACGAGTTGCATTCTCGGCATCCTCCTCCGAATGCTTCGTCTGGCCGCACTGTTTGTTGGCGCGGCTGTTGCCTTTGATTGACCACGAAGGCGTGGCTGCTGTTTCTGACCGTAGCCGATACCGGCCTCGTCGCTGTTGGCATCCAACAGGGAGAACGGTGGTAGATGGCCGTCATCAGGCCGTCGAGATGGAGATGCTGTTGCAAGGTCTTGCCGACAGGGTTCGCTGTTGGAAACAGTGCCGACGTTTTCCTGCGCGCCCAAATACTGATAGCCCGTTTTTCACGCGGTCGCCCAGTTCTTTGCCGCTGAAAAACGGCTTTCCGGATGGTTTTCATCGTGCATGTCTTCGGGAAAATCGGTCAGATAGTCTGCATGGGCGGCGGCGGAACGGGTCAGCTCGGGCGAACGGGCAAACGCGCCCTAATCCGGCCTCGCCGCGCGAAATGATTAAAGATAGGCCAGCGCATCCATCCCGCCGGTTTCGCCGTCGGTTTTCGCCCTGTTTTCGGATCAACTGCGTTTTCAGGCGGCCTGGGCGGCGTACCATGAAGCCGAACAGCAGCAGCGGGTTACCAACAACCGACCCACACCAATAAAGGGCGAAGCCAGCCCTTACCCCTTCCGTAGCAGTCCCGGCGGGGCGTAATGACGATTATGGTTCATGGTTTATTCTAAAGGTAAAGGCCGACCGCCAAGGTGGTAACGGTCAGTAAAAACAGCAGGATAACGGAAATAATAAATCGTTTCATCGGATCTCGCCCCATACGGCGGGTTTCAGACGGCCTGTCCGGCCACAGAAGGAAGCGGCGGCCGACCCGCGAATTTTGTAGAAGGCCGCCGCCGACACGGCACGGCCGTGCTTATTCGTCGGCAAACATGTTTTTAAACCACAGCTTGATGCTGTCCCACAGGCGGCCGAAAAAGCCCGCCTCGTCCACGGCCGTCAGCGCGACGACTTTGCGTTCGGCCAGCACTTGGCCGTTGTAGGTGATTTTCAGCTCTGCCCAGCACCCGTCCTTTTTCAATCGGTGCCAAAACGGGCTGCACGGTTTCCAAAACCGGTTTGACTTTGCTGCCCTCGCCGTGCGGGATGGTGAGGTAGACGGGTTCGAGGAAACCATGTTTACGTTGTCTTCCTGCCCTTTGTACACTTTTTACCGACGAAACTGGTATTGGCATCGTATGCCTTGGGCGTATCGAAGGCCTGCAAGGCCCAATTCAGCAGTTTGCTGCTCTCGCTTTGCTCGCGCCTCGCAATCGCTTCCGTTCCCATCACCACGGAAACCACGCGGCGGCCGTTACGCTTGCTCGAAGCGATCAGGTTGTAGCCGGCAGTGTTGGTGTGGCCGCTTTTCAGGCCGTCCACATTCGGGTCGCGGTAGAGCAGCAGGTTGCGGCTGGGTTGCTCGATATCGTTATATTTGAACGACTGCATCGAGTAAATCGATAATACTCGGATAATCCTTGGATAATCGCCGCCGACAGGATGGCCAGGTCGCGCACCGTGCTCATGTGGCCGTCTGACGGCAGGCCGGTGGCATTGACGAAATGGGTTTTACTCATGCCCAAGCGTTTCGCTTCGGCGTTCATCATGTCGGCAAAGCCCGCCTCGCTGCCGCAACGCTTCGGCCAGCGTGATGGCGGCATCGTTGCCAGACTGCACGATCAGGCCTTTTGAGCAAATCGCCCACCGCCACCGGTTTGCCAGCATTGAGGAACATGCGCGAACCTTCGGCACGCCAGGCGGTTTGCAGACGGCGTCAGCATGGTTTCGGCTTTTCGAGACGGCCTTCTTCCAAGGCTTTAAAAGGCCAGATAGGCCGTCATCAATTTTGGTCAGCGATGCCGGTCTGATTTGCTTGTCGAGGTTTTTGCCGGTCAGAATCTGGCCGCTTTGGCAAATCCTGCACCAAATAAGCGGCGGCGGCGATTTCCGGCGCGGTCGAGCTCGGGACCGGCTCGGGCGGCAAAACGTCCGGCTCGAAGCGGCATTCTCGGCCCGCACGGCCGAAGCGGCCGCCGTTGCAGTGGCAGCGGCAGTTGCACGCGACGGGGCGCTTTGGTATCTGTTCTGTATTTATGTTTGCTACGGGCATCGGCCCGTCTGAAAGGAAAGGACGACGGCCACGCCACAGTCAGATATTTTTCTGATAGGACAACGAATTATGGGAAAGTAATGTTTTCAGGCCGGAGGCCGTCTGAAAATTTCCGCCGCTGCGACTAAACATTTGCGGCATATCGGCGAAAAAGCCGCATTACACCGACAGCCCCGCCTTTGCTAACTTTTTCTTGCGTTCGCACCCAACCTGGGTGGTGGTTTTACCTTTTCGTAAAAAATTTAACATCATGGACACCGCCCTTACGCAGACTACCTCACCCGCATCCTCACCTCCTCCGTTTACGATGTCGCCGTCGAAACCCCGCTCAAACCCGCCCGCAATCTTCACGCCGTCTGAAAACAACATCCTGCTCAAAACGGGAAGACCTGCAGCCCGTTTTCCTTCAAAACACGCGCGCATACAACAAAATGGCGGCTTTAAGCCCGACCGAACTCGAACGCGGCGTGATTACCGCCAGCGCGGGTAACCACGCGCAAGGCGGGCCCCTTTCGGCACAAACGCTGGGCGCGCGCCACCATCGCCATGCCTGAAACCACCCCGCAAATCAAAGTAGACGCCGTTAAAGAACGCGGCGGCAAAGTCGTATTGAAAGGCACATCCCACAACGATGCCTACGACCACGCCGTCTGACTGGTGGCGCAGGCATGCGGCTCTTACATCCCCGCCTTTCGACGACCCGGACGTCATCGCCGGACAAGGTACCATCGGCATGGAAATCATCCGCCAGCATCCGAAGCCGATTGATGCCATTTTCGTCCCCATCGGCGGTGGCGGACTGGCGGCGGGCATTGCGCCTTATCAAAAAATGCGCCCCGGAAATCAAAAGTCATCGGCGGGAAACATTCGATGCCCTGCGCCATGAAGCGGCCGATTAGCGGAGAACGTTTGAACTGAAACGACGTCGTCTATGCTGACGGCACGGCGGTCAAACTGGTGGCGAAACCACCTTCGCCATCTGCCGCGACCTTTTGGACGACATCATCCTGGTGAACGCCGATGACATCTGCGGCGCGCTGAAAGACATCTTCGACGACACCCGCAGCATCACTGAATCTTCCGGCGCGACTTTGTGGCCGGTCTGAAAGCCTATGTCGCCGCGCAAAACTGCGAAGGCCAAACCCCTGATTGCCATCAACAGCGGTGCCAACATGAACTTCCACCGCCTGCGCCACGTTTCGGAACGCAGCGAACTGGGCGAAGGCAACGAAGGCATTTTCGCGTTTCCATCCCCGAACGCCCCGGCAGCTTCCTCAAATTCATCAACACCTGGGGCAACCGCAGCATCACGGAATTCAACCACCGCCACGGCGACGACGACACCGCCCCGCATCTTTTGCCGGCATCCAAACCACAGGCTCGGCCGACCGTGCCACCATCGCGGCCGAACTGACCGCCGCAGGCCTGCCAATACCGACCTGACCGAAGACGAAATCGCCAAAATCCGCATCCGCTATCGTCGGCCGCGCAGCCACAAAGTGAAAAACGAACGCCTGATTAGCGTTTGAATTTTCCCGAACGCCCCGGCGCGCTGCCATTCTCAACCACTATGCAGGCAGCTGGAACATCACCTTATTCCACTACCGTAACCACGGCGCGGACTACGGCCGCATCCTGGTCGGCATCGACGTTCGCCGAGGATGAAACCGCCTTCGCCGCCTTCCTCGACAGCGTGGGCTACGTCTGCGAGACCAAACCGGCAACCCGGCCCACCGCCTGTTTTAGGCTGACCGGCACTCCTGCCGAAGGCCGATCTGAAACCTGGGAAAACCGGTCCAAATCCCGTCAAAAAGCCTTGAAACTTTGGAAATATATACAGACAGCCCAAAGTGGGACACACAATTCTGGATTTTTATCTAATATTGCGGAACTGAATCATGGCAGATTATTACGAAATATTGGGCGTCGCGAAGATGCGGATGAAGCCACCATCAAAAAGCCTATCGAAAGCTGATGGGCAAATACCATCCGATGTGAGCAAAAGAGCTCGGATGCCGTTGAGCGTACGGCGGAAATCAACCGTTTACGAGACGCTTTCCGACAAGGAGAAACGTGCCGAGTATGATGAAAATGTTAGCAAAACCCTTATGGCCGCAACGCAGGGAGCAATCCGTTCGGATAAGGCGGGAACCCGTTCGGCAACGGTTTCGACGGCGGAGGTTTCCGTTATGAGTACCGGGAGGGGAGCCGTTCGGCGCGGGCGACTTTACTCTGAAGACTTGCTTTTCATCGTTCCGCCACGCCCGCTCCCGTCCCCGAGCAGCGCGCGCGGTCCTGTCAAGGAGAGATCAACACGCCGAATTGACATCGATATTTTACGCAGCCCTATACCAGTGCAGAACGCAGTCTGACTTCAAACGTACCGACTTTGACGAATACGGCCGTGGCTTATCAAAGCAAAAACCCTCAACGTCAAAATTCCCAAAGGTATCGCCGAAGGCCAGCAAAATCCGTCTGGCAGGGCAGGGCTGCTGCAGCAACGGCGGAGCGAACGGGGATTTGTACTTGAAATCAAGTTCCACGACCGGCCGAACTTATACGTCAAAAACAGAAAAGACGTATCAGACGATAGACGTCAAAAACCATGGGAAGCGGTATTGGGCGGCAAAATACATCGTTCCTACCGCATCCGCCGCTTACAGGTCAATCTGCCTGCCAACACTCAGAGCGGCAAAACCATCCGCCTGAAAGGCAAGGGCATTCCGCAAAAGAGGCGGAGACCTATACTGAATATCCGCATCAATGTCCCTGTTGCAGAAAATGAAGCCGACCGTGCCGCATGGGAGAAACTGGCAGAGCATTTCGCTGCGAAACACGCATGAAAGAAAGGATAAACCATGACGCAATCCACCGACATCACATTGACTTTCGAAGAAATCATTGCTGTCAGCCATTGCCGCCGCGGATTGGCTGTTGGAACTCATCGAGGAAGACATCATCAGCATAGGCGGCAAGCCCGAACAAAGTACGTTCAGCGGTTTCCACCTTGCACGCATCCGCCGCGCACAGCGTCTGAGCCGTGATTTTGAGGCCGGTATCCCGGCGTTGGGCTTGATTATGCGGCTTTTGGACGAAGTGGAAGAGCTGAGGAAAGCACAGCGGCCGTCGGTTTTTATTGCAGGACGAATAAAAATGATTTTGCAGGCCGTCTGAAACACCTTGTTTTCAGACGGCCTTTTCCGTTCCACACACCGGTTTCCGCCTGGGCGGCAAAATCCGTATAATCCGCCTTTTTCCGTTTTTCCTTATCCGTCATGCCCCTGTTCGCCAGACAACCGCGCCGCAACATCTTTTCAGACGGCATCGGCCGAAATTGCGCCGCCTGATGCTGCCCGCACACAGCCTGAACTGCCCCGAGTGCGGCCTGCTGATTGAGATTCCGATGCTCGGTCAGGGGCGGCAGGCCGACTGCCCGCGCTGCCATCACGAACTGGTGCGGTGGAAAACCGTCTTTACCACCCGCCCGCATTGGCCCTGGGCACGCTCATCCTGCTGCTGTGCGTGTACAGCGGCATGTTCATGACCGTCAGCACCATAGGCGTTTATGAACGGCTGACGCTGCCGTTATGCTGGAAGTATTGATTTTGCAGGACTTCGGTTTTTGGCCGAAGTCATGTCCGTCTTCACTTTCGGCCTGCCGCTGTGCTGTTGTGCTCTATGTTTACGGCGCTGCGTATAGTAAAGCCCCTGCCCGCTTGTTGATGGCCACGGACGATGGTCCGCTGCGAAGCTGGGTGATGGCCGACGTTTTCCTGATTTCAACCCTGGTCGCCTATACCAAACTGGGCGACGTGGTGCAGGTAGTTTCGGCAGCTCATTCTGGCTGATGTTCCCGATGGTGCTGCTGCTGTTGCGGACCACGCCGTCGTTCCCGAACACTGGGTGTAGACTATCCACCGCCTGCGCGGCCACACCACGATTTATGCCGACAACACAGGCAAAATCTGTTGCAGCTGCTCCGCCACTTCAGGCCGTCTGCAGAAATCCTCTGCCAAGGGTGCGGCACCATCTTTTTCACCCGCAGGCCGAACAGCGAGAAACCCGTCGGGCCTTCCTGCTGGCGGCGGCGGTAGCTTATCTCCCCGCCAACATGCTGCTGATTGATTTCCTCCAACCCGATTGTGATTACCGAAAATCAGCAACATACCGCTGGGCGGCATTATCTTTATGTGGGACAGCGGCGACCGTGCGATTGCGGCAATTATTTTCAGCGCGAGCATCATGATTCCGGTGTTGAAGATTTTCGCGCTGGCCTTTTTGTTGCCAGTAGCTGCCACGGCGTGCCGTTCGACATCCGCAAAAGTTTCCCCTGCTGTACCGGATTACGGAAAAATCGGCCGCTGGTCGATGATTGATATTTCGTCATCATCATCCTGATGAGCAATATTCCACACAACATCGCCCGCGTTACGCCCCGCCTCGCCGTATTTCTGCCTCGTGGTGCTGCTGGACCATGCTGTCGGCGCACTATTTCGACCCGCGTCTGCTGTGGGACAAATACGGTTCGGCACGGGAAAAACGGACAGGCGTAAAAGCAAATGCCGTCTCAATCGGCAAAGGCCGTCTGAAAGCCGTTCCGCGCAGGAAACCATACTTTCAGACGGCCTTTTGACGGCTGCCTTTGTCGGGAATCAACATGAAAACGCCGAATCGTCTCATTTCCCCGCCTGGGTGAAGCGACGGTATGGAAAGTCCTCGACTCACCATAGGCCGGGCATCGCGGCACGAGCATACTTCTTCCGACCGAACAATATCCCGCGACCGGCCCTGTTCCGACCGCGCAAAGACCGCCGGGCCAATGCAGAAGGCCGTCTGAAAACCAGTTCCAACCACGCGGAACAGGCTTTCAGACGGCCTTATCGGATGATATTGATTTACCAATCGCGCTCGAACTTATCCAAGCGCGCATGCAGGCGGGCGATGTCGTCGCGTGAGCGTTCGACCTCCTCCGCCCACTGCTCGAATTTTCGCGCGAAACCACGACGACCGGGTTCCCTGGAAAAATCCGCGCCCTGCCCCAACAGGCTGCGGCCGATTGATTTCAGCGTGCCGGCGATTTTCCGCCCGCGCCTGCCTATGCGTTCCGCCGCCTCTTCGCCGAACAGGCGGCTCAAATCGCGGTCGGCCCGATAGCGCAGGCCGCCGATGACGGTCGGCAGCCTGAAGCCCAAGGCCATGTCGCCTTGATTTCAAAATCGCCCACGGCCGGGCTGCTGCCCGTTCAGCATTTTCCGCAATACGCTGTCGCGGAACACCAGCACGGCATCGGCGGCGTGTGGGCTGTGTTCGAGCAGGCCTCGCTGAAGCGGCCGGGCTGCAGGGGTGAGCGGCGCGGATGGTGAGGACGATGCTGTTTAGCCCGCCAGCACGGCCTGCGTTTCGGGGTTTTGACGGATGATGTGGTTGAATATGGAAAGTGTCGCATATCGTTTTTCAGTCTTTCGAGGCCGTCTGAACGGTTGGACTCCGTTAGGGCTTTGCTTTCAGACGGCCTCATTGTTTGTGCGGTGTCGCGTTGCGTGTCTCTGTCTGTCCGGCGTTTTTTCAGACGGCCTCAAACCGCCCGCCGGCCGCGTGTTTTATCCCGCCGTATCGGCAAGCCGCACATAGCAGAAAAATCGCCGTATCGGGTTTGCACCGTCTGCCCCGTCCGCCGCCCTCGGCAAATTGCGGCACAGGCAGGCTGAGTTTGGCGGCCTGGCGGCGTAGAAGCTCCGGCGGGACGGTGCGGGGTTTCCACCAGATTCCTCAGGCGGTGTCCGTCGGGCGTACAGGCCGTCTGAAACAGGCGGAAACAGCGCGGTCACGGTGCAGCATATTAACCGCTTCCCCGCCTTTCAGACGGCCTGCGTTTTTGGCAACGGTCGCCAGCGGATGCCGTTCGGCATCGTAGAGGCCGCCCAGCCGCAAAAATATCGGTGGCGGCTACGCTGCTTGCCCGCACCGCCTGCTCCGCCGCCAGCAGCCGCACGGCTTTTCATCTCCGTCATCGGGCGGGCTGTCTTCGTCACACCCGCCCCGCCGCCCGTAAACGCCTATGCTGCCGGTAAAAATCAGATGTTCCGCGCTATACCGTTCCGCCGCCGCGACCCATGCCGCAATCAGTGCGATAATCGGCAAGGCCGAAGGGCAGCAGGCAAATCCAAGTCGGAATGCCCTGCCAGCAGGCGAAGAGCGGTCTGAAAGCGGGGTTTGGTTCGAAATCGGCGGTGTGCAGCCCGATGGGCAGGTTGATGTCGTCGGACGTGAGCCGCCTTTTTCAGTGCGGAGACGCGGCAGCCATGTTGATAGAGCCGCTCGGCCAGCGGACGGCCGAGGTAGCCGAAGCCGAGTATGGCGCAAGCGGCGGGCGTGACGGGGCGTTTGCTGAAGCCGCGGGCGGATTTTCCATCATGCTTTACCTCACCACCTTGTTCGGACCATTCGACAAACGAATCGCCCTTGCTTTCCTGCTCCCCCATCTGTACGGGGGTAACAATCTCCGTGCCCAATCGGGGATGGTGGTGCGGAAGGTGTTTTCCACCCATGCGCGGAAAGGCAGGTTGGGTTTTGACAAAGAGTTCGTCTTCGTCGGTTCGGCGGCAGCGGCAGTTCGAATCCCAGCAGATTTCGTCGTAGCCGATGGCCAGCAGGCGTAGGAAATCCAAGCCGTTTTGCGCCAGCGATGCAGCAGTGGTGGAACCCGAACCGAGCCGAGGGTGGACGATCTGCGTTTCGCCTTCGTCGTCCAGCCACAGCGCCCATCGAACCTTCCGCGCCCGTTTTGGCTGAATATGCACGACGGCTGCTTATTTCTTCATCCTTACTGCCGTAGTAGCGGGTAACGGTCTCGTCCTGTTCCTCCTGCCGTCGGCATAGAACGAAATGATGGTGCCGCCTTCGCGTTCGGTATCGGTCCAACTGTCCCGTAACGCCCGCTGCGGGTACAGATAGCCGTAGCGGATGCCTTCGCGGGTCTTCGTAAAACCCGTTGTCTTAATCCATTGGTAAAAGCCGGCGCAACTCTTCGGGAACCTTCATGCCTTCGCAAAAGCACGTTTTCCAGTTGCCAATAAGATATTTTCCATCTCTGTTTCCTTTAATCGTGTGTTAAAGGCATGGAGGCTCTGAAAGCGGCTGCCGCGGGCGTTTCCTGAATTTCGCCATCACAGCACGGGCCACGGGTAAGAGCCGATGATCTTGACGAAGACGTTGCGCCGGCAAAACGCGCCAAGACGCGGCGGATGGCTCTGTCGTCCTATGGCCTTCGATGTCGATGAAGAACACATATCTCACTGCCGGTTTTGCTCGGACGGCTTTCGAATTTGGTCATCGAAATGCCCGCCTCGCTGAACGGCGTGAGCAGTTCACGGCAGCGCCGCGCGGTTGGGGGTGGAAAAACAGCAGCGAGGTTTTGTCGCGCCCGCTCGGCGAGTGTCCCGCTTTGCCCAACACCAGAAAGCGCGTGGTGTTGTTCGGCTGTCTTCGATGTTCCGCGCCAAAACGGTGAGGCCGTAGATTTCAGCGGCGGTTATGCCCGCAACGGCCAGCGCGGAACCGTCTGTTGCCGCCAGCCGCGCGGCTTCGGTACGTTTCACACCGGTACGCGGACGATGCTGTCCGGCAGGTTTTTGCCCAGCCAGTCGTGGCACTGCGCCGAGCCTGCGCGGCCAAACGCTGCACGCCGTCCAGCCCTCGCGGTTGCGCAACAACCGGTGGTGGATGCGCAACACCACTTCGCCGCAGGCCCGAAGCGGCGAGGACTGACCAGCAAAATCCAGCGTACGGCCGACAGAACCTTCGGTGGAATTTTTCCAGCGGCATGACGGCATAATCGGCCTGATCGGATCAGCCCTGCTGCATACATTCGTCCACCGTATTGCAGCCCACCGTGTCGGCGGCGTGGCCGAAAATGCTTGACGGCCGCCTGCTGGGTAAACGTGCCGGCCGGGCCGAGGTAGGCGATGGTCAGCGGGCGTTCCACCGCCAGGCATTCGCTCATCACTTCGCGGAACAGCCGCGCCACGCCTTCGTCCGAAAGCGGCCTCGGTTCAATTCCTTAATCCGCAGCAACACCTGCAGCCTCGCGTTCGGGCGGTATACTGCGCCCGTCCCTTCAATTCGCCGATGGCGCGCGCATGGACGGCGCGTTCGTTCAGCAGCTTCAAAACGGAGGCATCGATTTTCGCCCATCGCATTGCGGTGGCAGCAATTGTTTTTCCAGCTCGGCGGACATGGTCGCTCCTTGTTTCCGGTGTCGCATCGGCACCATTTTACCGTAAAACGCGCCCTCCGCCCCACGCGGTGGAAAAAGGCCGTCTCGAAAAACGTCCCGATGCTTTCAGACGGCCTTCAAGAGCACGGTTTGCGTTAGTAATCGCCGCCTTTCACCCGACACATCAAAACAAAGGCAGAAACACCATGTCAGAACACCGCTATCTCCCCGACACCCGCCCCTACCCCGCCGAACCCGTGCTAGCGCGAACTGCTGATGCACGCCGAACAGGCCCGAGCGCGGCGGCGCACAGGGCAAACTGGCCGCAGAAGCACTGTGCGCGCAGATTTACGGCATGCTGTCGCAAAATTTCTACCTCAACCTTTCCGTCGCCCCCTCAGCATGACCCGCAAGCGAGACCGCATACGGCACCGCGATGGCCGCGTCTCAACGACGTATTGCAGGCCAAAACCGACGAGAAGAAATACAGTGGTTCGCCCTGCCCGTGATTCTGGCTGCCGGCTGCAAAACACGCCGCCGCCTCACCGCCGCCGCCACCCGCACCCGAACTTTCCGCCTGCCTGGCCAACTACCCGCACACCCGCGCCTCTCCTGCGCCACCTGGCTGCCGCAACTGTTCACCGCCGGACAAATCTCCGAAATCAACGCCGGACAATGGTTCAAAGCCAAACAAAACGCCGAAGCGCCGCAGAATTCGCCGCCCGCTGCCGCAAAACGACAGCCTGCCGCTGGTCGAAGGCCAATCCGTCAGCGCGGCCTTCGCACTGGGCTACGGCGGCCGCGAACTGACCGCCGCCTTGGCAAAACCTTCGAGCAGCCGCCCTGCCGCTGATGCAGGTATGGCAGCAGGCCCCGTCCGCCCTCGGCGTAACCCTGTTTGCCTAACCCCTCGACAACCCGCCCGCTGCACTCACCGACGCCGGCCATGCGCCTGCGTATGGCTCGGACGTTTTTCACCGCCAACTCCATCCGCTCCATCCGCCTGCAAAGCCCGCGCGTCGGCGTCGTCATGGCCTCACAAGAAGGCGGCAAACTCGCATTCGGCTTCAACGCCACCGACAGCCAGTTCGAACTCCAGCCGCAAACCTTCACCTGGCTGCTCGCCGATGGACAAAATCGAAATCGTGCAGCAAAACTTCCTCGACCTGCTGGCCGAATGCCGCGGGAAAAACATCCGCCTGCTGCATCGACCATAGGCGAAAACGACGAATTGCCCACCTACTCGCAAGCGGTCAAACTGCCCGGCCACAACCCGCTCTACGGCGACGGCGGACACTCGCGAACAAACACCGCATCCTGTTTGTCTGCCTCGGCAATATCTGCTGCTCGCCGATGGCCGAATACGTCCTGCGCCACCAAGCCGCCGAACGCGGCCTGTCGCACCTCGTCGAAACCGCCAGCGCGGGCACGTCCGGCTGGCACGACGGCGAAGGCATGCACCGAGGCACCGAGGCCGAACTCAAGGCGCACGGCATGTGCGCGACGGATTTTCCAGCTGCAAAATCCGCCGCGAAGACCCGGCGCATTACGACCCTCATCATCGCCATGGACGACGACAACCTGGCTGAACTGAACGGCAGTTCGGCAGCCGCCCCGGAAAACAGTTCAAACTTCACCGATTCGATTCCCGACAGCGGCTATCAAGCCGTGCCCGACCCTTGGTACACCGAGACTTCGCTGAAACCTTCCGCCTCGTCTCCGCCGCCGCAGAAGCCCTGCTTGACAGGCTGGAAACGGCAGGATAACAAAAAGGCCGTCTGAAAACGCATTTCCCGCTTTTTCGGACGGCCCCTGAACCACCCAACCCCGTTTACCGCCATGACCAAACGCCGAACTTTCCTCATCCTGACTGTCCTCTTCACCCTGCTCTTCATCGCATTGGTAACTCTGGCGCGCGCACCTGCTTTCCATTCAGCAAACAACCCGCCGTCGCCGCCTTCCTATTCGCATTCGGTGCCGTCTTCGGCCAAGTCGCCTGCCTCGGCCTCTTTCGTCCGCGAGACACGCCTGCGCTAAAGTAATGCGCGCGAACGGCAAAACCAATCCCGCTAAGGAAAACCCATGTTCGAAAAATCGTCCTCGCCAGCGGCAACGCGGGCAAACTCAAAGAATTTTTCACGCCCTTCGCCGATTTGAACATCGAAGTCCTGCTGCAATCCCAGTTCGACACACACGTAATGCCCCGAGCCGTACCACACCTTTCGTCGAAAACGCGCTCGCCAGCCCGCCACGCCGCCAAACACAGCGGCCTCACCGCGCTCGCCGACGACTCCGGCATCTGCACCGCCGCATTAAACGGCGCACCCGGCGTCCTCTCCGCCCGCTATGCGCCGGAGCGAATCCCAAACCGATGCCGCCAACAACAAACGCCTTTCAGACGACCTCGCCGACAAAGCCGATAAAGCTACTACGTCTGCGTCCTCGTCCTCGTCCGCCACGAAAAACGACCTGCAGCCCATCATCGCCGAAGGCATCTGGCGCGGACAATGGCAGGCCGAAGCCGCAGGCACCAACGGCTTCGGCCATGACCCGCATTTCTACCTGCCCAAACACAACTGCACCGCTGCCGAGCTTAACTCAGAAATCAAAAACGCCGAAAAGCCACGGGGACAGGCGTCTGTGGAATTGCTGATTGAAGCTCTTATAGTATACAGGCCGTCTGAAAAACCCCAAAATGCTCAGACGGCCTGTAATTGTCCTTGTACCGAAAGGAAAACGAATTTATGTCGTTCCCGCCATCAACTTTTGAAACTGCTCTTTGCTACCTCTTTACCCCGCTGATGAAAAACCATCCGTTTGATATTGTCGTCTATAGTAACTTTGTCGTTAATTTTGTTACTGTTTATTTCTAAAACTTTTGTTGTTTGTCTCAAAGCCTTTTCTGCCTGTCATTGTCGTTTTACTGCGTTTATTGATATGGTTGATGTTTCCTTTATTATCTGTTTGTTTATTTATACATTGTTCCGCCCATTAAAAATCATGAAACACTTTTTCCGGCATTGGCTGGATGTCATTTACCGCGACCGGCCGGAAACCGTTAGCATCATTATCGAAAATATCCATCAAGACTTAAGAGGGAAGATGAAGACTGGGAAAAATAACACGCAGGAAGAAAATAATGAAACCGCCGTATTCAAAAACCTCTTAACTGAAGGCTTCATCCTCACACAATAACTCTCGAAGACTACGCACATCTGTTTTCCGTTGATTGGAAAGATGGGGAAGGTTTTATTGACTATATCGCAGAAATGGCGCGACGTTTTAATGTCGACCTGAATTGGACCGAACAGCAGCTTGAAGAAGATCTGCCTGATCAGTTGGCAAGGGCCGTATATCCCTTATTTGAAGCCACCGGTGCAGTACTTTATAGTGCAGACACGGGAAGCGACTATTACACCTTTATCATCATTCCGCAACAAGACACAGCCGATTTTGAAAAAGTATCGAACAATATGAGTGTCTTGCAGCTGGGTAAATAAAACCATCTGACACGAAAACTTACTCTGAAGATGCCGTCTGAAAAATTTCAGACGACATCAATCCCAAAACACACCATGACCCAAATCACATTCCCCACGCCGGACAACTCACCGCCCTGCCGCCACTGTCGCTCTACATCCACATCCCGTGGTGCATCAAAAAATGCCCGTATTGCGACTTCAATTCCCACAGCCTGAAAAACGGGCTGCCCGAAGCCGCCTATATCGACGCGCTGCTGACCGACTTGCAGCTTGAATTGCCCAATATCTGGGGCAGGCTGCGGAACGATATTTTTCGGCGGCGGTACGCCCAGCCTGTTTCAGGCGGAATCGATTGACCGTTTGTTAAGCGGCATGCGTTCGCCGTTACGCTTGCAGCCGGAAGCGAGATTACGTTGGAAACCAATCCGGGCACGTTTGAAAATTGAGAAATTTGCGAGTTTTGAAAGACACGGGTATTACGCGGCTTTTCGATTGGTACAAAGTTTCAACGACGATATGCTGATGCGACTAGGACGCGTCCACAACGGCAAAAGAAGCCTTAACCGCCATCGATACTCGTGTTGAAATTATTTGATAAAGTCAATATCGACTGATGTACGCCCTGCCGAACCAGGCCGTTCAGACGGCATTGGACGGCCTGACAAAACCGCTATCGCCACAGGCGCGACACACATCAGCGCGTATCATCTGACCATGGAGCCGAACACGCCGTTTGGTCATGCCGCCGAAAGGTTTGCCGCAAGACGAAGCCGCCCTCGACATCGAAGACGCGGTACACGGCGCGCTGGAAGGCGCAGGTTTTGATCCACTCACGAAACATCGGCTTTTGCGAAAAACCCGCCATGCAGTGCCGCCACAATTTGAACCACTGGCAGTTCGGCGATTATTTGGGCATAGCGCGGCGTGCACGGCAAAATTTCCTGACCCCGACCGCAGTCGAGCGCACCGTCCGCCGCCGCCATCCCACGACTACCTTGCTCTAATGCGAAGTCAGCTGCGTTGCCGTCGAACGCAAAACCGTCGCCGCCGAAGATTTGCCGTTCGAGTTCATGATGAACGCCCTGCGCTTGACCCTGACGGCGTACCCGCCGCGATGTTGCAGGAGCGCACAGGTACCCGCCGCCAAAAATCATGGCGCAAAATCGAAACGGCAAGGCAAAAGGTCTGCTGAAACCGACCTGACCGTATTCCGCCCGACCGACAGGGATCGGTTGCTCTAAATGATTTGTTGCAATGTTTTTATAAATCCTTGTATTGCTGCGGCAGATGGTTTTTCAGATCGGCTCCAAGACATGCTGCGCCTTTTTATTGCGGTGTTGAGGCTCCCTCAGCCATGCGCAAACCATCCAAACATTGTTTAAAACCGTCATAACACAATACAATCGGGCCGTCGGCGGTTGCAAGCCGTTTGACTACTACTAATTTTCTATCCAATTATTGAGGATGACATCATGAAAAAGTTCTGGCTACCTTACTTTTGCCCTTCCTTCCCGCTGTCGCATTGGCAGATGACAACCGTGGTTTCTGCATTCAAGGCGATCTCGGCTACTCAACCATTAAAAACCAAAGATGATGGCGGTAAAAGAAAGTGCCAAAGGCTTTAGCCCGCGCCTGTCTGCCGGATATGATTTCGGTGATTTCCGCGTAGCTGCCGATTACACTCTACTATAAAAACTTTGAAAGAACATGAACGCGATCCGCTTTACCCATTTGACGCAAAAATCAAATTCCAAAAGCTTTGGTGTTTCCGCCATTTATGATTTCGACTCTGATTTCCGGTTAAACCTTATGTCGGCGCACGTCTGGGTCTTAACCGCATTTCTGGCGACGATTTCCGGAGTACTACCGGCCACCACGAAACTGAATCTTTCCGTAAAACCAAAAGCCGGTGTTGGCGTGATGGCTGGTGTCGGCTACGACATCACCCAAAATGTTGCTCTTGGATGCTGGCTACCGCTACAACCACTGGGGCAAATTCGACGGCTTGAAAGTACACTCTACGAAGTATCCGCCGGTGTACGTGTGAAATTCTAATTTTTCAAACCATCGAGGTATTCGCAAGCCGCCCGAAGTGCCAAACTTCGGGCGGTCTTGCTACTTTTTCAATGAAAAACTGTGATTGTTGTAACAGACGAAACGCACACAATCCAAACAACCAACAGTTGCAGAGAGCCTGATGGCCATCAATAATCCACCCTACGAGGAACAACATCATGAAAAATTCTGCGCTACACTGGTTGCTCCTTTCCTTCCTGCCGTCGCACTGGCAGACGAACACCGTGGATTTTATATCCAAGGCGATGCCGGCCATGCTCGGTAAAAGGCAAGGTTTATGGCGAAAGCGTGACGGCAAAAAGGCTTTCAGCCCGCGCCTGTCCGGCGTTACAGACTTTGGCGATTTCCGTGTGGCAGCCGACTACACCCACTACAAATCCCACAAAGAAAGCGGCAGAATCAGCAGCTCCACCAATTATGACGCGAAAGCCAAATTCCAAAGTTTCGGTGTTTCCGCCATTTACGACATCAACCTGCAATCTCCTGTTAAACCTTATGTCGGCGCACGCGTAAGCCTCAACCGCGTATCGTTTGACACAACGGAATACAGTTCAAACTTTATCGAACGTTATGAAACCCGCAAAACCAAAACCGGCTTGGGCGTAATGACGGGCATCGGTTACGACATCAATCAAAACATCGCCCTGGATGCGGGCTACCGCTACAACCACTGGGGCAAATTCGACGGTGTAAAAGTACACACCCACGAAGTATCCGCGGGCGTGCGCATAAAATACTAAACACCCGCATCAGCTTTCAGCCGTCCTGAGGTATGCATCCGCGGGCGGCTTTCTTATCATAAAACCCTGCCTCCACCCGCGCCGGACGGCATACAATCCATACAAATCACCACACACGCAACGCATACATGAAATTTCTCTCCTTCCTGACCCTGTTTGTCTTATTGATGCAGCCGTTTTGACCTACGGTTTTTACAAAGCCTTATGCTGGCAGTTTGAAGGCTGTCTGAAAAACGCGGCCGCCGGTTGCTCTGCTTTCGCCCTGTTTGCCTTCGGCAACGGCCTGATAATCCTCTCACCCTCAGACTGTGGCACGGCTCTTTCCGACTGACCGCGCTGTGGATGGTCTTGCTGCTGTATACCGGCTTTGCCGCCTTGTTTGTTTGGTTATTGAAACTGCTGCTGCGCAAGCGCGTGGCCGACGAAAAACTCCGGCGCATCCTGCGTATTGCCGCACCGGCGGCGGTGGCTTCACTGTTCTGCCTGTCGCTCTACAACGCCTATCTCCCAACCGTCCGCCACTACCGCGTGGTATTGGACAAGCCTTTGGCCAAACCGCTGCGCATCGGCGTAGCCAGCGACCTTCACCTGGGCATCCTGTTCGGCGCGCGCCAACTCGACAAACTGGCCGGCATCATGCAACAGAAAAAGCCGACATCATCCTGCTGCCGGGCGACATCATGGACGACGACACCGCCGCTTGTGAAGCCGAACACATGCAGCCGCACCTGTCTCAAATTGCGCGCGCCGCTGGGCGTATACGCCACATTGGGCAATCACGACCTGTTCGGCGCATCAACGGCAGATTACCCGCGCCATCGAGCGGCGGGCATCACGGTGCTAAACGACGGAATCATCGAAACGGGCGGCCTGACCGTTATCGGCCGTCCGACGATTTGGACAGAGGCCGTCTGAAAACCGCCGAACTGCTGAAGCAGGCCGACACATCCAAACCCGTCGTCCTGCTCGACCACCGCGCCTTCGGAAATCGAACTGCATTCGACCCTGCCCATCGACATCCAAGTTTTCCGGCCACGTCCACAACGGCCAGATTTTTCCGGCCAACTTCATCGTCCGCGCCATCAACCGCCTGCACTACGGCTATGAAAAAATCGGCAACGGCCACTTTTTCGTTACTTCCGGCTACGGCTTCTGGGGCATCCCGCTACGGCTCGGATCGCAATCGGAAGGTGCTGATTATCGATGTGGAAGGCCGCCGCTGAAGCAGCCCCGCTTTTCAGACGGCCTCCAATCCGGGTCGACAATCGCCGAGGCCTCTTTATCAAAAGAAGCCGCCATTCCTTTCAAGCAAGGCCTATCCGCAAAACCGCCACCGGCGCCGCAGCGAGATAAAAGCAAGGGAAACATACAAACCCGTCTCAAACCGCTTAAAAGGCCGTCTGAAAACGTACAAAACATCCTTTCAGACGGCCTCAATCATGCTTCGTCCGCCGCAAACTATCATACCATGCACGGCAAAACCGTTTTCCTGATGATTTCAACGCATGCGCCCGACATCCGCTTTCACCGAAAACACTTCAAATTTCCTCCCCGCACCAATCCGCCTTGTAGGAAAAGCATGGCTTCGGCTATAATTTGCACCGTTTTTCATCCCCATTCATCGCGAACAGCTCGAGCAAAACCGCCCGTTCCTCAGAATCCGCCATGCAACCAGCCTTCCACGACAAAAGCAAAACCGCCTTTTCTCCGCCATCACAAACGACCCGCGCTGGGATATCAACGACGAACTGCTGTTTCTGAGCGGCGGGCTTCACCTTCTACGGCTACTGCTTCGGCTTCGGCCAGCTGGTGTAGCCTGATGGATGCCGACGACATTGATGCCTATGTGGCCGATAAACTCACCGGCCTCGGCGCGGGCGCGAAATACGTGCAAGGCATGATAGCGCGCGCACGGCAGGATTTTGTTACCGACGAAGATGCTGAACCAGTCGATACGGACGACCCTTTAAGCCGGTTAATCGGCATCGGCCATTCCCATTTCTCCGCCGATGACTTTACCCCGCTTGTCGAATCCGTTTACGAAAAATTACGACCTGTTAAGCGGCGAATAACCAAACCCGTCTTTTCAGACGGCCTACAAAACCCATTTCCAAACCCAACCCTTAGAAACACCATGCCTCCCAACCTGCCAACGCCATCCGCTTCCTCTCTGCCGACGCCTATCCAAAAAGCCAACTCGGCCACCCCGGCGCGCCTATGGGTATGGCGGAAATGGCGGAAGTATTGTGGACGAAATTTCCTGCGTCACAACCCTGCCAACCCCAAATTCTACAACCGCGACCGCTTCATCCTCTCCAACGGCTACGCCTCCATGCTGCAGTCAGCCTGGCTGCACACTGACCGGCTACAACCTGAGCATTGAAGACCTGAAAAACTTCCGCCAACTGCACAGCAAAACCCCCGGCCACCCTGAATACGGCTACACCGACGGCGTGGAAACCACCACCGGCCTGTTGGGATAAGGCATTGCCAACGCAGTGAGCGTGGCATTGGCAGACTCTGCCGCCGAATTTAATAAAGACGGTTTGAACATCGTCGATCACTACACCTGCCGTCTTCATGGCGACGGCTGCCTGATGGAGCGTATCGCACGAAGCCCGTTCGCTCGCCGGTACTTTGAGCTCGGGCAAACTGATTGTTTTATATGATGACAACAATATTTCCATTGACGGCAAAGTAGACGGCTGGTTTACCGAAAACATCCCGCAACGCTTTGAAAGCTACGGCTGGCACGTCGTTCCCAACGTAAACGGCCACGATACCGCCGCCATTCAGACGGCCTATCGAAGCCGCCCGCGCCGAAACCAGCAAACCGTCCTCATCTGCTGCAAAACCTTAATCGGCAAAGGCAGCGCCAACAAAGAAGGCAGCCACAAACCCACGGCGCGCCTTTGGGTGCGGACGAAATCAGCTCACGCGCAAACATCTGGGCTGGGCTTTACCCCTGCCCTTCGAAATCCCGGCAAGAAATTTACGACGCATGGAGCGCGAAAGAACAAAGGCGCGAAAATGGAAGCCGAATGGAACGAGCTGTTCGCGCAATACCAAACCAAATATCCCGCCGAAGCCGCAGAATTCGTGCGCCGCATGGAACACAGGCTACCTGAAAACTTCGATGCCTATATTCAGACGGCCTTGAAAGAAGTGTGTGCCAAAGCCGAAACCATCGCCACCCGCAAAGCCAGCCAAAACAGCATCGAAATTTTGGCTAAAGAGCTGCCTGAACTGGTGGGCGGTTCTGCCGGACCCTGACCCCCGTCCAACCTGACCGACTGGTCGGGCAGCGTCTCCGTTACCCGCGACAAAGGCGGCAACTACATCCACTACGGCGTGCGCGAGTTCGGCATGGGTGCCATCATGAACGGCCTTGCCCTGCATGGCGGCGTGAAACCCTTCGGCGCGACTTTCCTGATGTTCAGCGAATACGAACGCAACGCCTTGCGCATGGCGGCACTGATGAAAATCAACCCCGTCTTCGTCTTCACCCACGATTCCATCGGCCTCGGCGAAGACGGCCCGACCCACCAACCCATCGAGCAAACCGCCACCCCTGCGCCTGATTCCGAACATGGACGTATGGCGTCCGTGCGATACCGCCGAATCGCTGGTGGCATGGGCGGAAGCGGCAAAAGCCGAAGACCACCCGTCCTGCCTGATTTTCAGCCGTCAAAACCTGAAATTCCAAGCGCGCAACGAACAACAATTGAACGACATCAAACGCGGCGGCTACGTCATCAGCGAAGCCCAAGGCAACGCCCTAAGCCGTCATCATTGCCACCGGTTCCGAAGTCGAGCTGGCTCTGGAAGCGCAAAAAGCCCTCGCCGCGCAAAACATCGCCGTACGCGTCGTTTCCATGCCGTCCACCAACGTCTTCGACCGCCAAGACGCCGCCTATCAAGCCGCCGTCCTGCCCGAAGGCCTGCCGCGCATTGCAGTAGAAGCCGGACACGCCGACGGCTGGTACAAATACGTCGGATTGAACGGCGCGGTCGTCGGCATCAACCGCTTCGGCGAATCTGCCCCTGCCGAACTGCTGTTCAAAGAATTCGGCTTTACTGTGGAAAATGTGGTGGATACTGTGAAATCAGTGTTGCCAAAACGGTTTTCCGGTATTCCATTAGAGGCCGTCTGAAAAGTTTCAGACGGCCTCTCTCATTACCGGTGCGGAAACGATGCAATCAAAACCGAATCATAAACCGCCAATCCGTTTTAACTTGTCTGCCTCCTTAACCTTAAGGAGAGATAATTTTTGAATATGCAAAGTGCCCAGTGAATCGGTTTCTATAAATCACTCCACCCGCATTACACACACCATTTATCAAACATAACTATATAATTTAAAAATATTAAAATCCTTAATTCTCCTATATAAACCCCACTTTTAAATAATATCTATCAAATTTAATAATAATTTTCTATTATTTGACATGAATCAAAAACAATATCTCATACACAAAATAATAACTGTTATTATTTGATTCATGATGCCATGAAACGAGAAATAAAAATCAGCAACGGGCAAGCCGTACCGATGCTTTTCCCGAGCGGCAGGCACTGATGCCTGTGTGGGCGGCATCGACGTGCCGTCCGATGAGTGGCAGCGGCTTTGGCGGGAGCAGGCGCAAACGGTTTTTGCGGGAAGATGCCTTGGCCTACCTGCACATCCCTGTTCTGCGCCAACCATTGCGGTTTTCTGCGGTTTCTACCGCAACGCTTGGAAAGACGATTACAGCCGCGCCTATACCGACAAAATCATCGACGAATTGGCGCAGGAAGCCGAAACCGCCAGGAAACGGCAAAATCCGCGCCGTCTCATTTCGGCGGCGGCACGCCCACCGCGCTTTTGACCGACGATTTGGTCCGCCCTCATCAAAAGCCTGCTACCGTTATCTGCCGCTGGCCGACGACTGCGAATTTACACTGGAAGGCCGCATGAGCCATTTCGATATAGCCAAGGCACAGGCCTGCATCGATGCGGGGGTAAACCGTATTTCCATCGGCGTGCAAACTCGATACCGCCATCCGCCGCCGTTTGGGGCAAACACAGCGGCGAAGAAGCGGCCGCCTATTTGAAAAAGCTGGGCAGGCTGGATGCCGTAATTGTGGCCGATTTGATTTTCGACTGCCGGGGCAAAACGATGAAATCTGGCATAATGACTTGCGCATTGCGGCCGCCCCTGCCGCTGTCGGGTCTCGATACTACGCCTTCAACTGTTATCCCTTCCTGCCCATCAACCGCATGATAGAAAAAAAGGCGCGTTTCACCGCCGGCCGGCTTCGACACGCAGTCGCCGCAATATGCCTATACGGTCGAGTATTTGGCGCAACAGGGCTGGCGGCAAATCAGCAACAACCACTTCGCCTATCCCGAACGCGGCGAACGCAACCTGTACAACCGCCTGATCAGTCGAATATGGCCTGCCTGGCCTTCGGTTCGGGCGCGGGCGGCAACGGCGGCGGATACAGTTATCAGGTGCAAAGCGATGACAGTTACCTTGCCACGCCCGCCGGCCAAAACATCGCCTGCATGAGCCGCCACAGCGGAAACAAATACCTGCTCGGCCGTTTGCAGCACGATATCGAAACCGGAACGATAAACAGCCGCCTGTTTGCCGGGCAACCGCGCGCGCAGGTCCCTGCTGGCGCAGTGGGCGGAACTCGGTTTGACGGGCAAACCCGATTCGACGGCCTGATTCATTTAAACACCAGTGGCCGCTACTGGTCGCCCACTCAACCCGCAAGCTGATGCTTGCCCTACCCGCAAACGAAGAAAAGGAGCAATCTATGCCTAACCCCCTGTCTGCCGAACAACAAACGGTATTGCGCAACTCGTTGGTTGAAAAATCCCGGCCAGATTCTCGAAAATGCTGGCCGGACGCTTCCCAATGCAGTTTTGAAGAAGTCATCAACTGCCTGCCCGCCGGCACGGTGAAAAACGGACGGCGGACGCTTTGTCGAAATCATGCAGGCAATCGCCAAATGGGACAAAGCGGTTACGTTTATCGCCCATACGCCCGACGTGATTGCCGAAGTAACCGGCAAACTGCCGGACGGCAGCGTGGACGCAGCTTCTACAATTTTAAAGAAGCCGAACCGGGCGGCATCCACGGCCATATTTGATTATGAAAACTGCACGGCGGTTTATTTGGTCGAACGCCCGTTTATGGGCAAAGACACGGTTTCGCTCAACTTCATCAACCGCAGCGGCGGCGCGATGTTCAAGATTTATGTCGGCTGCGATGAAAACGGCGAATTGCGCCAAAAACCAAATCGAAGCCATGCACGCGCTGTTTGCCGAAGGAAAAGGGGCGTAACCATGCTGACCATATTCGGTGCAAACGGAAAAAGCGGCCGCGAACTGATTGCACGCCTGTCGGCGAGACGGTTTTTCAGACGGCATTACCGCCGTCCTGCGCAGTCCCGAACAGGCCGAAGACCCGTTTTTCAAACAACACGGCGCAAATACGGCAACGGCCGACGTGCTTGACGCGCAAGCCTGCGCCGCCGTCATCCGCGACAGCAAAACCGCAAACTGTCGTCAGCTTTGTCGGCGGCAAAAACGAAGCGGGCGTACGCAGCGATGCGGCCCGGCAACATCAACATCATCGACGCGGTGGCCGCCCACGCCCCCAAGCCCGCCTGATACTCGTAACCAGCATGGGCTGCGGTGAACAGTGGGAAAACACGAACGCAATGTTCAAACAGGCATTGGGCGAAGCGGTTCAGGCCAAAACCGAAGCGGAAAACCACCTGCGCCAAAGCGGCCTGCACTGGACCATCCTGCGCCCGTGCGGCTTGGGCAACAGCGGCAGCGACAGCTATACGCCGCACACCGCCATCGACGAAATCCCGCGCGACTACATGGACAGGAAAGGCTTGGCCGCCGCCGTGGCGAAACTGATTGCGGACAAAGAAAGGCCGTCTGAAAGCGTATATTCGGTAACCGCCTAACCGTCCGAATACAAAAAGGCCGTCTGAAAAGCCGTTTATGGCTTTTCAGACGGCCTGCTTCATTATGGCACTATGCCTCAGCAGCATCGCCCGCCGTTTGCGCCGCAGCGGCGTTTACGGCAATAGTCTTGGAATTGCTGCCGGTCATCACTGGAGCGTTGGGATTATGCCTGCGTTGTTGGGCAACGTAGTTTTCATAATCCGGCACACCCGCCATCGGGTTGGCTGTCAGCCTGGCGGTTTTCCACCAGGCGGCAAGTTTACGCTTCACCTTGTGCCTCCGGTTGTTTGCCGTCGCGGTATACCGCAGGGATTTCTTTCGCGGTCGGCCAAGCCACTTTACGTGCTTTCAGGGCGGTGCGTAAGCCGTAGATGGCTACGACGACGACAACGGAGAGAACAATGCGGTCAGGCCGGCATTGATGTAGTCGTTGAAGATAATCTGCGACATTTCGCCGATGTCTTTGGCCGGCGGCAATACTTTTACCCTCATCCAAAGCAGTTTGAATTTTCCGGCAGGCGCCAAGAAGCTGACGCGCGGATCGCTGTGGAACAGTTTTTGCAAACCGGCGTAGCGGGTTACAAACAGTACGCCGAAGGCTGGAACAAAGTGTTACCCAAAATGTAACGGTCGCGCTTCATTTTCACCAATACGACGGTACACATAATCAAGGCTACGCCTGCCAGCATTTGGTTGGCGATACCGAACAAAGGCCAGAGCGAGTTGATGCCGCCCAACGGGTCGGTCACGCCAGTAGAGGAAGTAACCCCACAATGCCACGGCGAAGAAGGTCGCAATCAGGTTGGCAGGGATAGAGTCGGTGTTGCCGAAAAGGTTTGTAGAAAGATACTCGCCCAAGTCTTGAATCATGAAGCGTGCGACGCGTGTACCGGCATCAACGGCGGTCAGAATGAACAAGGCTTCAAACAGCAGGGCAAGCGATACCAGAATGCCATCATGGCTTCGCCCGGAATCAACTGGCTCATGATGCGCCGTACCGACTGCGAGGGTTGGTGCACCGCCGGCACGGGAAAGGATGGTGCTTTCACCCACTTCTTTTGCCGTGTGCAGCAAGGTTGCAGCATCGACAGGGAAGTTGAGTTTGGTTGTAATCACTTCGGCAGCTGTGTTGGCATCCGTACCGATCAGGGCAGCCGGGCTGTTCATGGCGAAGTACACACCCGGACTAAAGCGACGAGGCGGCGGCCAGAGCCATAATGGCCACAAAACTTTCCATAATCATACCGCCACAGCCGATCATGCGGACGTGTTCTTCATTCTCAACCATTTTTCGGTGTGGTACCGGAAGAAATCAGTGCGTGGAAGCCGGAGACCGCACCACAGGCGATGGTAATGAACAAGAACGGGAACAGTGCGCCGGAGAATACGGGGCCGGAACCATCGATAAAAAGTGGGTTACGGCAGGCATACGCGAGATCTGGATTAACAATCACGATGCCCAAAGCTAAGGCCACAATCGTACCGATTTTCAGGAAGGTAGAGAGATAGTCGCGCGGAGTCAGCAGCAACCAAACCGGCAATACCGAAGCCACGAAACCGTAAATCATAATGGCAAGCTGAGCTGGATACCGTCAAGGTCGAACCAGTGGCCAAATGAACTGTGCGCCACGTCTTCACCATATATCACGGCCAACATCAGCAGGATAAAAGCCGACGATGGAAATCTCGCCGATTTTTGCCCGGCGGATATAGCGCGTAAATACCCATAAACAGCGCAATCGGCATGGTGGCGGCGATGGTAAACGTACCCAAGGGCTGTCAGAACCAGGCTTTCACCACAATCAGCGCCAACACGGCCATGATGATGACCATAATCATCAAAATGCCGATAGACGCAATCACGCCCGGCACGGTGCCGAGTTCTTGTTTCACGATATCGCCCAAAGACTTACCGTCGCGGCGCATGGAGACGAACAAGACCATCATGTCTTGTACCGCGCCGGCAAACACCACGCCGAAGATAATCCACAGCGTACCCGGCAGATAACCCATCTGCGCAGCCAGCACGGGACCGACCAATGGGCCTGCGCCCGCAATCGCGGCAAAGTGGTGGCCGAACAATACGCCTTTTGTGTCGGCACATAGTCCAAAACCGTCGTTGTGCCGCTCGGCAGGCGTAAGGCGGTTCGGATCAGCTGCATCACGTTTTTGGCAATGTACAGGCTGTCGAAAACGATAGGCGATGCAGTACACCGATATGGCGGCGGTTACCATCCATATCGCACTGACATGCTCGCCGCGGCTGACGGCCAAGGTAGTAAAAGGAGGCTAGGCCGACCAAAACCACAATGCCCCATATAGGGAACGTTTTCAGCGATTCTCATGGTTGAATCCTTAGAATATATAAAATTAGCACAAAGGGCCTGAGTTATGACACCGGGCAAACAACCGCCACACAGTGCCTTTTATGTGGGGAGACTAAAGATGGTAGTGTGAAGCCCGCTTATAAGATTAACACAAAAACGACAAAATATGCGGCAGACTTAACATATCGAAATCATAAATGCTTTAAATCAGCCCGATTGTGTCAATCTCATTCTTCAGCAGCCTGCACCCTCCCATTCAGGCCGTCTGAAATGATGCGCTTCATGCCGGCTATATTCTTTTGACTTAGATTGCCGCAAAAGTACTTGCATCATTACAATACCGCCCTCACTGGGAAAACCATCAGAACAGGAAACCATAAAAATGAGCTATTTCGACTGGACTCGGATCTCGACACCCACATAGAATTGGTGGATGAGCAACATAAAATCCCTGGTCCGCTGCATTAACGAACTGCACGAAGCCAATCAACGCAAGGATTTCGAGGCGGAGGAGAAATCATCGAAGACCCTAATCCGCTATACGGTCGAACATTTTTTCCGATGAAGAAAAACTGATGGACGATGCCGGATATCCGCTCGGCAAACAACACAAACAAATCCATCAGCGTTTTGTCGATAAAGTCGGGAAATCCAACAAAAAACAGCGCGAAGGCGAAGACATCGGACAAGAACTGCTGGGCATACTGCACAACTGGCTGTTTACCCATATCAGCCATCACGACAAAGGTTTCATTCCCGCAGTGCAAAAATATTTGGCCGCCAAATCCTCTTACGACGAATTGGAAGCCGAAGCAGCGGTTCGGGCAGCCTTCCAAAATCCTCGCCGCACACAAAATCCGACTCATTTTCCCCTGCCTTTATCGACGACGATACAGCCGCTGCAAACCAATCCGAAAACAACAACGCGCAAGAATCGGAAGACATTTTTCCAAAGCACGGCAAAATATCAAAAATTTGAAAATTTGACGTTAGAACCGGTGGCGGGGCGGACTGCGGAGCATTCCGGCAACGCCTGCCGTTTTTGAAACGATAGCCGTTTCAGGCAAAATCAAAACCAGCATCCCTCAGGGTTTGAAACCCTGCCCACCCATCAAAACGATTAAGGAACCACCATGGCAAAAATCGGCATCATCATAGGCAGCAACAGCGACTGGCTCCGTTATGCGGCATGCCGCCCAATTTCTCGAACAATTCGGAGTGCTTTACGAGGCGCGCGTCGTTTCCGCCTCACCGCACGCCGGACTTGATGTTCGAATACGCGGAAACCGCACGCGAACGCGGCATTCATGCCATCATCGCCGGAGCGGGCGGCGCGGCCCACCTGCCCGGCATGGTGGCGGCAAAAACCACCCTGCCCGTACTGGGCGTACCCCGTGCCGAGCAAATATCTGAGAGGCGAAGATTCCCTCTTGTCCATCGTCCAAATGCCCAAAGGCATACCTGTCGCTACCTTCGCCATCGGCGAAGCCGGAGCGGCGAATGCCGCGCTGTTTGCGGTTTTCCCTGCTGTCCAACCACGATTCCGAACTGGCGGCCAAACTGGCTGATTTCCGCGAACGGCAGAAACAGACCGTTTTGGAAATGGAGCTTCCTGCAGAAGAATAAACTCGGCGGCAATCAATAATGAGGCCGTCTGAAAAGAGTATGGCGGCTTTATCCGCTTTTTACTGTTTGCATGAATCATGCAAAACCGGTCCGCTTCATATCGACGGCATCTCAGACCTTAAGCTCTTCAGGCTGAGGGAATCCCATTCCATAGCAAGCATAAAAACGGATTTATCGCACAAAAATGCCGAACTCATGGCCAATCATGGATTCGGCATTTTTATCGCGCAAACAACCATTCGATTCAAAAATCAAACGACCGTAGTGACAAGCGTCCGCTGCTTTCAGACGGCCCTCAAAATGCGCCTGCAAGGCCGCTTCCACTGCCGCACGCACTTCTTCCCGCTCGGTTGCTGTCAACGACGCGGTAGCGTTGCGGATGGGCGGCGCACGGTCGAGATAAGCACGGCGCACGCGGGCGAAAAACTCCGCCTCTTCCTGTTCGAAACGGTCTTTCTCGCGCGAACCGGCAGCATGTTCGAACGATACCTCAAGCGGCACGTCCAGCAGCAGGGTCAGGTTCGGGCGCAGGCTGCCCTGCACCCAGTTTTCCAACACTTCGATGTCCGCCGCCGGAATACCGCGCCCGCCGCCCTGATAAGCGAAGGTGGCGTCGGTGAAACGGTCGGAAACGACATGGATGCCTTTATCCAAAGCCGGCAATATCACGTCTTCCAAATGCTGGCGGCGGGCGGCGAACATCAGCAGGGTTTCGGTACGCAGTCCGACGCGGCTGTCGGGCGATAACAGCAGGCGGCGTAATTCTCGCCCAAAGGTGTGCCGCCGGGCTCGCGTGTAAACAGAACCGGCATTCCGCACCGTTCAAACCATTCGCGCATGGTTTCCAGATGGGTGGATTTTGCCCGAACCGTCGATGCCGTCGAGTGTCAGAAATTGTGCTTGCATGGTTGTTCCTCGCTAAATGGATTTGCTTTTTTCAGACGGCCTATCCGCCGTTTTTGTTTTCTTTTACTGCTTTTTGAGTGTCTGAGGCCGTCTGAACAGGATAAATCAGACTCATCGGATTGGCTTTGATCTGCATCCACATCGAGTCTATCACTTTCGACAGGCTTTCGATGCGCGTGCCGCGCGAGCGCAGGGCGACAATCAGCGCAAGCGAGAAGCTGACGAAGAGATTGACCACGCCTATCATCAGGACAAAAATCAAATTCATGATGAAATACAATATACTGCTGCCGTCACTGGCACTAGCGTAACCCTAAATTGGCCGAAGAAAAAGCGACGTGGCGGATATCCAGCGGCAGGCCGAGCAGGTGGCTGATCCAGCCCGTCATGCCCAACAGCATGCCGAAATGAAATTGCCCGCCAGCGAGCCGTAGTGGCGGTGCAGATAGTCGGCCAAACGGGCGCGGATGCCCGGCGGCAGGATTTTTCAGCAACGGCTGCACCGTCAGGCGTTGGCGCAGGTTGAGGTAGTCGGCGCGGTTGTCGAAAAAAGCCGGAGATGATGCCGAGCAAAACAGCCACACGCCCGCGATTGCTGCATACCACAGCGTCGGCTGGGTAAACGGCTGGAGCGATTTGAACTGGTAGGCAACCGCATCGGCATCCAAGAACGGCCGGGCCGTTGTTTTGCGCGAAAGACAGCGACACCAGCGTAGCCACCAGTACGGCGATGCAGACGTTTCCGAACACCGCCACGGTTTGCGAACGCGCGACGTCGATCAGCAGTTTAGCCAGTTTGCTCTTCCACCGCGCCGCGCACCTTTGTCGCCCTGCTCCACCGATTCGGCGATGCGGGAAGCGGTCATGGCGGGCTGTTTGCGTGCCACGGTACAGTGCACCATGTGGATGAACATAAAGCCCAAGCCGTAGTTCAGGCCGGACAGCAGGGCGGTGGAGAAATCGCCCAAACCCCCAGCCGGCAATGTTGATTTTATTGCCCGCCATCAGGGCGATAATCACGCCGCCGCCCGAAGCCGAAGCCAACATGCCCCAATATTCGCGCCTGTTGCGCGTGATGTAATGTTCGCCGTGGCTGCTGGTGTTCTCCGAAATGCTGCGCGCCAGCATTTTGATGCTGCGCCTCCTCAGCAGCTCCGTGCTGTGCTGTTCCACAGCGGCCATCGTCAAGGAACGCAGCAAACGCACGGTATGGCGGCGGTAGGCGCGGACGTTTTTCAGCCGTTTGATTTCCAACAATACATCCAACCGGTCGAGCGTTTGCGACAGCCTTTCCAATAGGTGCGCCACCTCGACCGACGAGCCCTGCGCCCGCGCCGGTGCCGCGTTTGCGCAGCCGTTCCACCTGTTGCCGGCATTGCTCCATCATCACTTCGAGGTGTGCGGTATCGAATGCCTCTTTGTAATCCGGCCGGCGGTAATGCGCCACCAGCCGGCTGATTTCCTGATGCAGGGCGACGAATGCCGAATCCACTTCCATCAGTTTCGGTTCGATGCGGGTAAACTCGGGTTCCAATTCCTCCGCCGCCACCCAAATCGACAGCATTTCCAAAGCATGAAGCCGCGCCTGCGTCAGATGCCTTGCGGCCGTCTGAACCGTTGCATCCTCCGCGCCCGCACGCAAGCAGCCGTACAGCTTCAACCAACGGCGCAAGTTAATGGTTTCCAGCCATTTTTCATCGTTCTGCGAATGAAACAGATGCAGGAAGACATCGCGCAGGTTATTCAAATCCTTAAACGACGGCATAAAGCGTTCATAGATTCGGATACCGATTTCGCGTGCAAAACCGCTGCGCGAACAAATGCCCAAACCGACCAAGGCCGGATAAACATGTACGCCGCCCAGCCATTGGTAAAAACGGCTGCCGAACAGTGCCGCCAATTCCGAATCGCGCCGCAGCACATCCAGCAAAAAGGTCGAAACGCTGCCCCTGCGCGCCTGATACCGCCCCTGCGCAAAAATTGCACCAGCGCGTCGAGTATCGTCGCCATATCCTTTTTCGCCAGGGGCCTCGGCCAGCAGGACGGGCAGGTTGTCCGAAGTGATTTTCATGATTAGAATGTTTGCGTGGAAAGCGGGGAAGGAAAATAACGGAAAGGCGCGGTGATGTAAAGGCCGTCTGAAAAATCGTTTCGGCATCCTTCATAGACAAAGCCCGACCGCCGCCTTTCACAATCCGCCATCCGAAACCGCAAGGAACGCCATCATGAACCAACTGGAAGTTTTGAGCATCAACGGCCCCGCCGGCACGCTCGAAACCATTTTTCCCTGTTGTCATGCAAAACTCGCCCCGCAGGGCGTGGCGGTCATCAACCACCCCTAACCCGCTGCAAGGCGGCACCAACACCAACAAAGTCATCCAAACCGCAGCCAAAGCCTCTAAACCGGCTGGGCTTCCACCGTTACCTGCCCAACCTGCGCGGCGTCGGCAACAGCGGCGGCGAACACGATTACGGCCGTGGCGAAACGAAGACTGCCTGGCCGTTATCGACTACGCCCGCAGCCGCCACTCTGAAGCACCGAAACTGGTCATCGCTGGCTTTTCCTTCGGCGGCTACGTTTCCTTTTCGCCGCCGCCCGCCAAGCCCCTGACTTGCTGCTGCTGATGGGCCCCTGCCGTGCGCCACTACGATCGCGAACGCGAACCCGACGCGCCGAACCCGGCCCGCACCCCTGCTGATACACGGCGAACTGGACGAAGTCGTCAAACCGCAGCAGGTATTGACTGGGCGGCCGGACAAGACATCCCCGTCATCCTCATCCCCAAGCCTCGCATTTCTCACGGCAAATTGATTCCCCTGCGCGACACCATCCTGCGTTTCACCCCCTGCCGTACTGCAACAGGCAGATGCCCAGCCAGTCTGCGTACGGTGAGGGCTGTCCCGAAAAACCGTTTCGACAAGAAAAACGGTTTTCAGACGGCCTCAGGCTTTTTCAATGCCGGGCGGCGTTTGCTTCCGCTCTACCTCACCCAGCAACCGTTCGCGCGTCAGCAGGAATACGAAGCCGTCGCCGCCGCTGGTTTCCAGCCAGGTAAACGGCAGCTCGGATAAGCGGCTTCCAACACATCGCGGTTGTGGCCGATTTCCACCAGCAGCACGCCGCGCGGATTGAGGAACTTCGCCGCCTGCAGAATAATCTGCCGCGTCGCGTCCAGTCCGTCTTCGCCGCTGCCCAAGGCCTCTTCCGGCTCGTGCAAATATTCCGGCGGCAGTTCGGCCACCGACTCGGCATCGACATAGGGCGGATTGGAAACGATTAAGTCGTAGTGCCTTCCAAACCCTTCGAACAAATCCGTATGAATCAGATTGATGCGGTCTTCCAAGCCGTAATCTTCCACATTGACGGCCGCCACTTCCAGCGCATCCAGGCTGATGTCCACCGCATCAATGTCTGCCGCCGGATAGTGATGCGCCATCTGATGGCCAGGCAGCCGCTGCCGGTGCACAAATCCAAAGCCGTATGCACCAGCTCGTCATACTCTATCCACGGGCGCAGCGGCTCGCCCAGCAGTTAAATAAACGAACGCGGCACAAGCACCCGTTCGTCCACATAAAAATCGAAACTCGCCCCTGCCAAGCCTGATTCGTCAAATACGCCACCGGCACACGTTCGTTTACCCGCCGCTCGATCAGAAGCCAGCAGGCGGCGTTTTTCAGACGGCAGCAAAACCGCGTCCAGATAAGGTTCCAGCAAATCCAGCGGCAGATTCAGCGTGTGCAGGATCAGATAAGCGGCTTCGTCGTGCGCATTGTCGCTGCCGTGGCCGAACGCCAGCCCCGCCTCATTGAAACGGCTGACGGCAAAGCGCAACATATCGCGCACGGTGGAAAGGTATCGTTCGGCTTCTTTAAACATAATTTATCCGGTGTGATTTTAAAAAACGGCGCGGATTATACCTCACTTTCAGACGGCCTTTGCCCGCCGCGACGGCGTCAAGACAAGCAAACAGTCGTCTCACGGCCGCTTCCCCTATATAATCGCCGCCCACGACATCCAGGATTCATCATGCTGCTGGCACTTTCCCTCAACGACTTCGTCATCGTAGACCGACTCAACCTCGATCTTTCCAACCCGGTTTCACCGTATTGACCGGCGAAACCGGTGCCGGAAAAATCCATCACCCTCGACGCCATCGGCCTGCTGTTGGGCGACAAGGCCGACTACGGCCAAATCAGGCAGGGCACGGCAGAAGCACGCCCTCTCCGCCCTGTTCGACCTTTCCGAACTGCCCGAATTGCAGGCCGAACTGAGCGAACAAGGACTGCTGGCGGAAGATGCAGAAGAACTCTCCGTCCGCCGCATCATCGATGCCAAAAGGAAAAAGCCGCAGCTACATCAACAACCAGGCCGCCACCCTGTCGCAACTGAAAAGCATAGGCAGCCGCCTGATCGACATTCGCCACAAACGCCCACCACTCGCTCAACCAGGAAGCCGCGCAGCGTCGAGACTGCTGGATGCCTTGCCGGCTGCACCGCGCTGGCGGGCGAAGTCAAAGCCGCCTACCAAAGCTGGCAAAACGCCAGCCAAGCCCTGAAGGCCGCCCAAACCCAAAGCGAAAACCTGCAAATCGAACGCGAACGGCTGGAATGGCAGTTTGACGAACTCAGCCGCCTCGCCCCGCGCCCGGCGAATGGGAAACCGTCAGCCAAAGCCACGACAGCCTCGCCCACGCCGCCGAACTGATGGAAGCCGCACAGGAAACCGAAGAAGCCATCAACGGCGACAACGGCCTACAGGCGCAAATCTACCGCTGCCAGAAAAAGCTCGAAGCCCTCAGCCGCATAGAGCCGCGCTTCAACGAAAGCCTGAACCTTCTGGCCAGCATCGAAGCGGAATTGGGCGAAATATCCGCCAACATGCGCGACGTAGCCTCCCGCAGCGACCTCGATCCGGCCGAACTGGCCGCACAAGAACAACGCCTGGGCGAACTGATGGGCATGGCGCGCAAATACCGCGTCGAACCGCAGGATTTGCCGGCTAAAATGCAGGAAATCGAAGCCGCGCTGCAACAGCTTCAAGCCGCCGCCGACATTGCCGCCCTCGAAGCCGCCGCCGAACGCTGCGAAAAACAATACCACGAAGCGGCGCAGCAACTTTCCGCCGGCCGCCGTCAGGCCGCCGAACGCCTCGGCAGCGAAAACCGCCGCCCACATGCAGGAATTGGCCATGAAGGGCGCGCGCTTCCACATCGAACTGCTGCCCGCTTCCCCGTCCGCCTTCGGACTGGAACAAGTGCAATACCAAGTGGCCGCCAACAAAGGCAGCCCGCTGCGCCCGCTGAACAAAGTCGCCTCCGGCGGCGAACTGGCGCGCATCAGCCTCGCCCTGCAAGTCGTCACCAGCCAATACACCCAAACGCCGACCCTGATTTTCGACGAAGTGGACACAGCATCGGCGGCGGCGTGGCCGAAACGGTGGGCCGCGCCCTGAGAAGCCTCGGCAGGAAACACCAAGTGCTGGCCGTTACCCACCTGCCCCAAGTGGCCGCCTGCGGCGAACAGCATTGGCAGGTCAGGAAAAACAGCGAGGGCGAGCAAACCGTCAGCAGCATCCGCGTACTCTCCGCCGAAGAACGGGTGGAAGAAATCGCCCGCATGCTCGGTGGCGAAACCCTCACCGCCACCACGCGCAGCCATGCCGCCGAACTGCTGGAAATGGCGGCACGCTGAACAACGATGCCGCATATGGTCAGGCCGTCTGAAAAGCGGGTTTCCCGAACATATTTTCAGACGGCCTGAAATGTAATATCGGGGTTTGCCCCTTTCCATCCACGGAAACGAAAATGAACAAAAATCGGAATCTTCCTGACACTGACTTTCGGCTGCACCCTGCCCGCCGCCGCAGAATGCCTGATCAGCCCGACCAGCATCGGCGACGTCTCACTCGGGCAGAACCTGAAACAGGTCAGGCAAAAATTTCCCCAAAGCGAAATTCAAACGGGAAAGTGATGCCGAAGGTGCGGCCTTTGTCCACATCACGCTGTCCAAAAGATATTACCGTATCGGCCCATTTGAACGGCGACGACGATCCCGATGCGCCTTTGCGGCTGAATAAGAAAATTATCTGGCTGGGCACTTCTTCCCCGCCTGCCGCACCGCTTCCGGCATCCGCCCGGGCATGAAAATCCAAGATGCGGAAGCAAAACTGGGCAAGCTCAAACGCATCAGCCTGTCGGAAATCGAAATGCGCGAAACCGCCGAATTTAGCCGTATGCCGAAACAGATGACGTTCGAGTCGAAAGCGGGGCGGGAATTTATGCGGATCAAGGCAAAATACCGAACCAAACCCGCCGCTATCGCAAAAACTCCCGCATAGAAACCATTTCCGTTTCATCATATTGATTGCCACGACAACCCAACCGAAAAGATATGGCGGATGAACAAAAATCAAGACAAGGCGGCGAAGCTGCAGACAGTACGGATAATACGGCAGGCGGGGCAACGCCGCACCAGTTTCAATTCAATCCGCTATAAAACCCGCCTGCCGCCATACATTCCCACCCCGTACCCCGAAGGCCGTCTGAATGCCTAAAGCTCCATCAAATCATCGAACGCCATTGGCAACGCCCCAATCCGTTTTTATCTTTCCTGCTCAAACCCTTATCCATGCTTTTTGCCAAAATTGCGGCGAAACGGCGCGATGATTTCGTTTCAGGTCGTCTGAAAAAGCGAAAAAGCTGCCCGTGCCCGTGGTCGTGGTCGGCAATATCCACGCGGGCGGGACGGGAGAAACGCCGATTGTCGCCGCGCTGGCGTCGGGCTTGCAGGAAAAAGGCATCAAGGTCGGCATCATCAGCCGGGGGCTACGGGCGCAAGAGATGGGCGGTTCATGTATTGAATGCCGCGAGCCGTGCGGAAGATGCGGGCGACGAACCTTTGCTGCTGTTCCGTAAAACCGGCGTGCCGACGGCGGTGAGGCAGCAGCCGTGCATCAGGCAGGCAGGGCGTTGCTGGCGGCGCATCCTGACATCGGGCTGATTGTGGCGGACGACGGTTTGCAGCATTACGCCCTGCGGCGGGATGTGGAAATCGCGGTGTTTCCGGCGGCGGATACGGGGCGGTCGGATTTCGGATTTGCTGCCCAACGGCAGTTGCGCGAACCTTTGTCGCGTTTGGATTCGGTGGATGCGGTCGTTGTCAGCGGCGGCAGGCGGATGCGTCGTTTGCGCCGTCTGAAAAATATGCTTTCACAGCCGTATTGAAACGGGACGGATTTACCGTTTGAACCATCCGTCCGAAATACTGGACACAGGTCGTCTGAAAAACCAAACCGTCGCCGCCGTGGCGGGCATCGCCGACCGGAGCGTTTGTTTGATTCACTGCAGAACAGGGGCATCATATTGAACCAAACCGTCGCGTGCCCGACCATGCCGACATTGCAGCGGCAGATTTGCCCAATGCGGATGCTGTCATTATTACGGAAAAGGATGCGGTCAAATTTTCAAACGACCTCAATATGAATCATGTATGGTGTTGCCCGTTTGTGCGATAATCGAACCTGATTTGGCGGAATTTGTATTGGAACGGCTGGAGCGTGCGCCAAAGGTCGTCTGAAAGCACGGTTTGGGCGAAGTGATGATGAATTCGAATAAAACGCCTCACGCCGTCATTCCCGCGCGGAATCCAGAACTAATTTTTCAGGAATGCCTGGTGGACTTCAGATACCGAAATCTGGATTCCCGCCTGCGCAGGAATGATGGAAGCCAGTTGTATTTTTATCTGCATTAATCATTCGTTAAAGGAGTGGATATGAAACTGAAAACCTTATTATTGCCTTCGCCACACACTGGCATGTGTGCCAACGCATGTTGCCGCCCGCAACGATGCGTCGCTGGAGCGTCTGTTTGAGTACAAAAGGATGGACGCTCTGATTTGGATCAGTCTTACAAAGGTTGAGGGCATTATGCTTTGCTAATCCGAATATACAGAAATTTTTGAAAGATGCGCCAGGCCGACAAGCGTCCGCAGTTGGAAGCAGCCTTGAGAAATCATGCAAATCCGAATAGTTACCGAAATCAATACGCCGCAAAGTGCGTGCTCAATTTCGTAAAGCAGAGTATGGACGGCATAAAGACGGTTTATACTCAGGAAGAAGTCGATGCGTTGATCGGTTTACGGCACGGAGGTAGGTCAGTCTATACTCGATAAAATGCCGCGCTATCTTGAGGCAACGACGAACTGATGATGACCATCGTCACCGAAAAATACGAAAAATCAAATCAAAAACGAAAATTAGTCCGAGAAAATCCATCAGATTATGTGCGGCGGCAAAAATCCTGCCCCAGACTGCGTCAACACAACCCCGCAAAGCGGCACGGAGAAAATAATGCCGCTTGAGGCCGTCTGAAAGCGAGTTTCGCTCAAACCATCAAACCCGAAAGAAACCCATGGATTTTAGACATCCTCGTCTGCCCCGTTACCAAAGGCAGGCTGGAATATCATCTAGGACAAACAAGAGTTGTGGAGCCGTCAGCCAAGCTAGCTTATCCGATTAAAGACGGCATTCCCTATATGCTGAAAACGAAGCACGAGCGTTGAGCGAAGAGGAACTCAGCATGACCGAATTCGTCGTGATTGATTCCGGCGCGGCTGGATTCATCGCGCCTGCCCGGAAAAGCCTTGGCGGATATTCACGGCAAACCGATGGTCGTGCGCGTTGCCGAACAGGCGGCAAAAAGCAAGGCGGCGCGCGTCGTCGTTGCCACCGACCATCCCGATATTCATGCAGCCTGTCAGGGCGCACGGCGTCGAAGTCGTTATGACTTCAAACCGACACGAAAGCGGCACGACCCGCCTTGCGCCGAAGCCGCCGCCGCGCTGAAGCTGCCGCAACATCTGGTGGTCGTCAACGCACAGGGCGACGAGCCGCTGATTGCCCCCGAACTCATCGACCGCACCGCCGAAGTCTTGGTGGAAAACAACGTGCAAATGGCAACCGCGGCACACGAATTGCACGATTTCGACGAATTTATGAATCCCAATGTCGTCAAAGTCGTCCTCGACAAAAACCGCAACGCCATCTACTTCAGCCGCGCCCCTGATTCCCCTATCCGCGCGATGCTATGCGCGCCGAAAAACGCGAATTGCCCGCCGAAACCGCCGTCCTGCGCCATATCGGTATCTACGCCTACCGCGCCGGTTTTCTGCAACGCTACGCCGAAATGAGCGTTTCGCCGCTGGAAACCATCGAATCGTTGGAATAACTGCGCGTGCTAGTGGCACGGCTACCCGATTGCCGTCGCGAAACCGCCATAAAGCCCCCGCCGCCGGCGTGGATACGCAAGAGGATTTGGACAGGGTCAGGGCTGCGTTTGAGGTCGTTCTGAAAACGAGCGAAGCGAGTTTCGCTAAAATCTGAAATCAGTCGTTTTCGGCATAGATTTCGCGAGCCAAGCCGCGCTACGGACTGCTCTTTGAATTTTCTACCATCAGGAATTGCTATGAAACGCAGCATATTGATATTTTTATCCTCGCATCGCCCTGCCTGTTTGCGCCGCCGATTTTTCCGCGTACGTTCCCAAAGGCTGGAAAAATCATCAAAAGCGTGGAGGGATTTAAACGGCGACAATCAAGCCGATGCCGTTTTGGTGCTGCAAAAAGCAAGACAAGGCAAACATCATCCCAAACGATTATATGGGACCACCCGAATTGGATACCAATCCGAGGATGTTTGAAAGTATTGTTCCAAGCAGGCAGGCGGTTTACAAGACGGCTGTCGAAAACACAACGCTGATTCCGCTCTGAAGACAGTAAAGATAATGGCTGTCTTGGCGACCCGTTTTCTGATCATCCATCGATAAGCGTCGTCTGAAACTCCGTTTTGAATGGTTTTACAGTTGCGGAAGCTGGTGGATGGGTGATAGTAATCACCTATTCCGTTACCAAAACGACCGCTTTCTCCTGATTGGTATTCACATTACGAACATAACAGGCTTCGGGCGAAATTAATGAGTACAGCGACAATTATCTCGACTGGAAAGCGGAAGAGAACAACAGGCGGCAATGTGTTCACTTGGTCAGAAGATCGTCCGAAAGTTAAATGGGAAAGATTGAAAAAGAAACCTTATTATTTGGACGAGCCTTTATCAATATCCAACAGATTGAGATAGGCCGTCTGAAAAATGATGGGCTGTAAAAAGCTGTTTTTCAGTAAACACCAAACCTGATCATCCGTTTTACCCAAAACACCAACAGAAAGCCTTTATGACCGATTTACGCCATGTGAGCCGTGAAGAGCAAAAACTGCTTGCCGATGTTGCCCTGCTATTTTTAAAAACAACCGCTAATAACTTAACCATGCAATGCTGAAAAATGGAAACCCGCATGAGTTGTTAGTCATTTTCGTCATCGTACTTTCAAACAGTATTTTAGATTTAACTTCATTTAAAGATTCAAGATTATGAAACACATCCACATTATCGGTATCGGCGGCACGTTTATGGGCGGGTGGCCGCCATTGCCAAAAGAAGCGGGTTCAAAGTCAGCGGTTGCGACGCGAAGATGTATCCGCCGATGAGCACCCAGCTCGAAGCCTTGGGCATAGACGCTACACGAAGGCTTCGATGCCGCGCAGTTGGACGAATTTAAAGCCGACGTTTACGTTATCGGCAATGTCGCCAAGCGCGGATGGATGTGGTTGAAGCGATTTTGAACCGCGGCTCGCCTTATATTTCCGGCCCGCAATGGCTGTCGGAAAACGTGCTGCACCATCATTGGGTACTCGGCGTGGCGGGGACGCACGGCAAAACGACCACTGCGTCCATGCTCGCATGGGTCTTGGAATATGCCGACTCGCGCCGGGCTTCCTCATCGGCGGCGTACCGGAAAACTTCAGCGTTTCCGCCCGCCTGCCGCAAACGCCGCGTCAAGACCCGAACAGCAAATCGCCGTTTTTCGTCATCGAAGCCGACGAATACGACACTCGCCTTTTTCGACAAACGCTCCAAATTCGTACATTACCGCCCGCGTACCGCCGTGGTTGAACAACCTGAATTCGACCACGCCGACATCTTCGCCGATTTGGGCGCGATACAGACCCAGTTCCACCACCTCGTGCGCACCGTGCCGTCCGAAGGCCCTAATCGTCTGCAACGGACAGCAGCAAAGCTTGCAAGATACTTTTGGACAAAGGCTGCTGGACACCGGTGGGAAAAATTCGGCACCGAATACGGCTGGCAGGTCGGCGAAGTCAATGCCGACGGCTCGTTCGACGTGTTGCTTGACGGGCAAAAAGCCGGACACGTCGCATGGGATTTGATGGGCGGACACAACCGCATGAACGCGCTCGCCGTCATCGCTGCCGCGCGCCATGCCGGAGTCGATATTCAGACGGCCTGCGAAGCCTTGGGCGCGTTTAAAAACGTCAAACGCCGCATGGAAATCAAAGGCACGGTGAACGGCATCACCGTTTACGACGACTTCGCCCACCATCCGACCGCCATCGAAACCACCATCGAAGGCCTGCGTCCGGCGCGTCGGAAACGCCCGCATCCTCGCCGTCCTCGAGCCGCGTTCCAACACCATGAAACTCGGCACCATGAAAAGCCGCCTTACCCGAAAGCCTCCCAAGATGCCGACCAAGTGTTCTGCTACGCCGGCGGCGTGGACTGGAACGTCGCCGAAGCCCTTGCGCCTTTGGGCAGCAAGCTGCACGTCGGACAAGACTTCGATGCCTTCGTCGCCGAAATCGTGAAAAATGCCGAAGCAGGCGACCATATTTTGTGATGAGCAACGGCGGTTTCGGCGGGATACACGGGAAGCTGCTGGAAGCGTTGAAATAAGGTTGGTTGAAATTTTGGAAATGAGCCGTCTGAAAACCGAAGTTTGGCTTTTCAGACGGCTTTATTATGGAAATGATCAGATGGGCTGCCTGGGTTGTTGAAGTTTACGCTTAGGGTTCGCTTGAAAAAGCTCATGGATCTCGACTACTGACATCCGGCGGCATATTCGATATTCTGCTGTTTCAACCACAGCCTAAATATAGCAAAGGCCGTCTGAAACGGTTTCAGACGGCCTTTACTCTTTCGAACCCTCTTTATTTAACCGCAACCGCCGCATTTGCCGCAGCCGCTGCTGCAATCGCGTTTTTCGGTTTAAATACGAATTTCCGCAAGAGGAAGAATACGCAGGCGAGCATAATCACGCCGACGATAATATATTGAGTCATAACGATTGTATCCATTTAGTTGTTTGGTAAAACCACAAAATGCGGCGAAGTAAGCCATCAGGAATAAATAGCCGGTAATCATCACCATACTTTTTGTGGATTTGGTTTCGCGTTTAATCACAGCCAATGTCGCGGCGCACATGGGGGCGTACACATACCAAGCCAGGAAGGCGAAGGCGGTCGGCAGGCCCCAGTTGTTGTGTACGATCGGAATCAGCGCGTTTTTGTACCGCGTCTTCAGACGACGCGCTGACGGAATAGACCGTACCCAGCGCGGCAACGACGACTTCACGCGCGGCGATACCCGGAATCATGGCGATACACATTTCCCAAGTGAAGCCGATCGGAGCGAACAGCGGCTGGATGGTAGTGCCGATCATGCCGGCGAGGCTGTAATCGATTGCGGCCCCGGTCGCGCCTGCGGGCGGTTGCGGCCAGCTGACCAAGCCCCACAAAACCACGGTCAGCGCGAAAATAATCGTACCGGCGCGTTTGAGGAAGGCTTTGACCCTGTCCCACAGGCTGGTGATGATGTGTTTGAAGTTGGGCGTACGGAAGGTCGGCAGCTCCATCAGCAGGGGAATTGCTGCATCGTTGCCTTTGACTCGTGCCAAGCGTTTTCATGATATATGCCGCCAGTGCAGCCGACAGGATGCCTGCGAGATGAGAGGACGAACAGCGTCAGCCCTTGCAGGTTGAAGATTCCGCCTACTGTGCGGTCAGGAATGACGGCGGCGATAATCAGCGCGTACACGGGCAGCCGTGCGAGCAGGTCAGCAGCGGGGCGACGGCGATGGTAACGAGGCGTTCGCGCGGTCATTAATCGTACGCGCCGACATCACGGCGGGGACGGCGCAGGCGAAACTCGACAGCAGCGGGATGAACGAGCGTCCGGACAGGCCGCTTTTTCGCCATCACGTTATCCAGCAGGAACGCCGCGCGCGGCAGGTAGCCGGAATCTTCCAGAAGCAGGATGAAGGCGAACAGAATCGTAATCTGCGGCAGGAATACCAACACGCTGCCCATACCGGCAAGTACGCCGTTGACGATCAAGTCGTTGAGGATACCAGGCTCCATGTTCGTAGCCACCCATTCGCCCAGCCAGCCGAAACCGCCTTCGATAGCATCCATAATCGGTGCCGCCAAGTGTAAACCGCTTGGAACACCATAAACAGGATCACCAGCAGCAAAATCATGCCCCAGACGGGGTGCAGCACGATGTCGTCGAGTTTTTTGTGCCATGCGGGCAGCGTCATCTGGGTGCGCACGACTTGTGCCAAAATCGATTCGACTTCTTGATAAAGTTTGTCGCTATCCAGCGCATCGAGCGTGCGTTCGGCAGAAGCGGGCTGGCGGGGAAAGAGCGTTTGCGCGGCAGCTATGGCCACGGCTTCGCGCACTGCCTGTACGCCCGACGCGCTCACTGCAACTGTTTCCAAAAACAGGTGCATCCAACAACTCGCCCAGTTTGGCCGCATCGATATTCGCCCCTTTTGCGGGCCACGTCGCTCAAATTCAGCGACACCACCATAGGCAGTCCCAGCGTTTTCAGTTCCAAAATCATGCGCAGGGTCATACGCAGGTTGGTCGCGTCGGCAACGGCAATAATGGCATCGGGCGGAATGCCCATCTTGCCCACCGTACATCTTTTGCCACCGCTTCGTCGGGGCTGGTCGTACGCAGGCTGTGGCGTGCCCGGCAGGTCGATAATGCGGACCGCCTCGTCGTCGAGGAAGCGCACCCTCGCGCTTGTCGACCGTTACGCCCGGATAATTGGCAACCTGGCATGCGAGCCGGTCAAACCGTTGAATAAAACGGTTTTGCCGCAGTTTGCGCACCAATCAAGGCAAAAATAGCTTAGTTCCATGAATTGAACTCTCCTTTTTTGATTGTTTGATAAGTTTGAAGTCGGATTTGGGGAAAAGGCTTTGAAATTGTGTTTTCAGACGGCCTGAGGCCGTCTGAAAAGGATGGGGCAATCAAATTGATTTACCCTTGCCGCATTTTTCGGAGTACGAAGCATGCCTGTGTACGGCGGTCAGCCGTCAATCACATGGCACATAATCTTTCCCGCTTCTTCCTGCCGCAACGAGAATTGCGACTGGCTGCCCAGCCGCACGGCAAACGGACCGCGTCCGAATCCGCCGACGGCAATCACCTGCAACGGCATTCCGCTTGAAAAGCCCAAATCGGCAAGGCGGCGCGTAAATCCAGCGGGTCGAGTTCGCCGAAAATCGGATTGGCGACAATAGAATCAATGTGCGCAACCGCGCCTTTACTGAGTTTTTGATAAAGGTATGGTAGACATAGGGGGTTTACTCGGTGTCGATTAAAAACAAACGGCCTGGAAAGACGAATCCGACGCGAGGAAGGATAAGGATATATCCCGCCGCCTGCTCCCGCAAAAGAGATAATTTTAATTATTTGCTGCTTTATTTAGCTATGATAATAAATCTTGTTAATAAAAATCAAATCTAAGAGCTGCCAAAACCCTAATTTCAGACGGCTTCTTGCGGCAAATCAAAAAGGAATGATTCGTCGGAAAAGCAGGGAGCACTATTGATGGGATTTCCGTTTTGATGTTTCATAAAACAGTGGAGACAAAAGGAGCAAATGATGAAAATCTACACAGCCGCAGAAATGCGCGAACACGAACAAATGGCCGTCGACAAAGGCACGACTTTCGAGCAACTGATGGAAAACGCAGGACGGCCGCAGCCGCCGACCTGTTGCGAAGGCAGGGCCACAGGCCGGGCGGGTGCTGATTGTGTGCGGCAAAAGGCAACAACGGCGGCGACGGCCTGGTGATGGCGCGAATACCGCAGGCGCACGGCTGGCGGGCGGACATCCCTGTTTGCCGCCGGAGAAAAACTATCCGAACTGGCGGAATTAAACCGCAGCCGGCTGCAAGGTTTTGGACGGCATAGGCTTGATTGCCGCCGAAGACTTGGCAGGCCGTCTGAAAACGGGTTACGACGTGATTATCGAAGGCATCTTCGGCACAGGCTTCGGCGGCAGGCTGCCCGCCGGCATCGCCGCAATCTGCCGTCTGCTGAATCAATCGGACGGCCTGAAAGTCGCGCTGACATCCCGACCGGGCTGAACTGCGACACGGGAGAAGCGGATGCGGGACCTTCCGCGCCAATTTAACCCACACCTTCGCCGCCTCACAAACCGGCGCACTTGAGCGCGGATGGTAAAACATTCTGCGGCGAAATCGTCTGTTTGGACATCGGCATCGATTAAAGCCGGAATATGTCGGAGGCCGTCCGAAGATTGTTTTTCAGACGGCCTCTGCCTACCCTGCGTTATTTTTGGGGCTGTGCTAGATTAGCTCCTCAAATTCCACACCAATCCCGCAGGATTTTAAGCTGTTGAGACGGTGTGCCGAAGTTAAACCGAAATTCGCATTCTTTCAAGAATAGCGGGAAAGATTTGGTCGATTCCCGTTGTAGTTTGCGCAAGACGCGTTTTTGCCTGATTCCAAAAATTCTCAATGCCGCTGATGTGGTTCTGATGGTCGGCAAACGCTTTAGAATGATTGATGCGGTAATGGATAAAACCGCTTACGTCTAGCTTGTCATAGCTGCGCCAGACTATCGGTATAAACAATGCTGTCCGGCATAATTTTCTGTTTGATAACAGGCATCAAAGTATCAGACTTGGCATATCTACGACAACGGTATGACCCGTCCGTTGCGTTTCAGAATGCCGAAGACAACCACTTTTCCTGCCGCACCGCGACCACGTCTGCCTTTACGCCGTCCGCCAAAATAGCTTTCGTCCAACTCGACGGGGCCCTCAAAAACCTCATCGGCAGCCAAGGCAAGATAATGGCTGATGACTATGCGGATTTTTGCGGTAGAACAGGACTGCCGAATTGGGATGGATACCCAAAATATCGGCAGCAGAACGGGCGGTAACTTTGGAGTACAAAAACCGGAGCAGTTCTTTTCTGTATCTTTTTAATTTGCAGTGTATCTTCTATATTTCGAGGGTAAATATATCTGCTAATCTAGTACAGCCCTTTTTATTCTTTTCAACGCTTCTTCATCCAGAGATTTTCAACCATTCCAGCTTTTCGCCGATTTTAATTTCCCAGCCCGCGCGGGACGGGTTGGTAGAAATCAGGTTCGTCCAAGCCGTCGGGCATATAGCTTTCGCCGGCGGCGTAGGCGTTTGGTTCGTCGTGGGCGTAGCGGTATTCGCGTCCGTAGCCCAATTCCTTCATCAATTTGGTCGGGGCGTTGCGCAGGTGGACGGGCACTTCGTCGCTGGCGTTTTCTTGACGAAGCGGCGCATTTGGTTGTATGCCTTATAGCCCGCGTTGGATTTGGCGGCGGCGGCGAGGTACAGCACGGCTTGCGCCAGCGCGAGTTCGCCTTCGGGCGAGCCTAAAGCGTTCGAAGGTAGCGGCGGCATCGTTGGCAATTTGGAAGGCGCGCGGGTCGGCAAGCCCGATGTCCTCCCACGCCATGCGCGCACGATGCGGCGGGCGAGGTAGCGCGGGTCGGTGCCGCCGTCGAGCACTACGGCAACCAATACAGCGCGGCGTTGGGATGCGAACCGCGCACGATTTGTGCAGGGCGAGATTTGTTGTAGAAACTCTCCGCCTTTATCGAAACGGCGGATTTGCGCGCCCAAACTGTCGGCGAGAAATTCGGCCGTTAAGGTTTTCCAGACGGCGTGTATCGGCGGCGCGTAAAAAGTTGTTCCAATAAATTCAACAATCTGCGCGCATCGCCGTCGGCGGTATTGATGAGCAACTCTTGCGCATCGGCTTCAATCGTGAAATCTCGGTATTCGGGCAAAGCCAATACTTTGGCAATCAGTTTCTTGAGGTCGTCTGAAGACAAGGATTGCAAAACATACACCTGCGCGCGCGCTCAACAGCGCGGGATTGACTTCGAACGACGGATTTTCCGTCGTCGCGCCGATAAGGTCAGCAAACCGCTTTCAACATGCGGTAAAAACGCGTCCTGCTGCGCCTTGTTGAAGCTGGTGGACTTTCATCGACAAACAAAAATCGTCGCGCGTCCCCTGCTGCAAAGCGATTTCGGCTTTATCGATTGCCTCGCGTATGTCCTTCACGCCGGAGAATACGGCGGGAAACAGGCAAAAACTGGGCGTTGAAACTCTGCGCCAAAAATCCTCGCCAACGTCGTCTTGCCCACGCCCGGTGGCCCCCACAGCAACATAGAATGCGGCTTCTCGCGCTTCCACCGCCACACGCAGCGGCTTGCCTTCGCCGATTAAAATGCTGCTGCCCGATAACATCATCAAGCGTATGCGGGCGCAGGCGTTCGGCAATGCGGCGCATCGGGTTGGCGGGTAAAGAGGTCGGACATGGCGGTTTCGTGTAAGAGGGTTTTCAGACGACGTGGATTATAGCAGGCCGTCTGAAACGGACGGATGGGCAAGGAACAATAAAGATAGATATACAAACCGTCATTCCCGCAGGTGAAAGGACGGCATGGATTTTACCTACAGATTATTGGCAGATGTCTGTGTATTCTATATCAGGATGATCATCCTTGTTTTGGCGGATTAGGTTGCAGTTGCAGCAGTTGATCTCGATTGTCGGCTCTTTATAAATCATATCTGCTGTTGGATAGGTTCGGTAGAGAGATAACCTTCCGGCATGATTTGCAGGCTTTTTCCGACTGATCACGATACATTCTTTACCTAATTGTTCTCTTTCGTTTCTTTCTTTTTGTTGTTCTTCTTTTTGCGTCATCCACAGTCAGGGTATTGTCAGTTGGCGGACAGAAAACTTTTAGTATCGCCCAAATTCGCGTCATATAGCCGTATAGGGCGTTTTCTCGTGGATCTAATTTTGATGCATTGTTTGAACTTTTGAAAAATACTTTTTGATTTTAAGTCTGACTTGTTAATTCCATTAGTTTTTGAGAAACCATCGTTTTGTTGAAAATTATTATAATAAATACCATGAAGAATTTTGAGGAGTTTCTACTGAAATAGGTCAACAGATAGTATAGATCTTTTTATCATTCAATAAATCTGATAAACAATAAAATAGAAATCAATACCAAATTAATAATGAGAAAATTAGATACTCCTATATCTATTACTATACATCGAAGAAAACATAAATAAAATACATGACAGCATAAAAGATTATAATTATAAATAAAATATATTCCCATTGTTCATCATATAAATTTGATGTCATAAATTAGTAAACTAAAATAAACATAATGATTGAAATCACATATAATATTTTTGTAAATATATCAATATCTAAGTTGTAATATCTAAGTGATAGAGTCAATAAAAGACTAAAATAAAATTAAAATGTCTGAAAACTATAAACCAAAATGCTATTAGCTATGAAAAACTAGATGCATTATTTATTAATTCGGGAAAAATACTTAATTGTCCTATACTATTAAGATAAATATATGTACTCCCTCTAAAATTACGCCAAATACTGCTGAAACATACTCAATACTTTGCTGATGGTTTCAAAAACGTCAGTCAGTTTTGTTTGCCCCAATGTATCAGTTTGTTTATTTTCTTTCTGTTTTGCAGCATCATTTTTTTTTGCGGCGTTTTCTTCCATTTTCTTCGATGAGCTGTTTGGTAATTCTGTCTCATTTGTTTCAGGATGCTCATTTTTCTTTAGAGTGTCATATAGGTGTCTATTTACGTTATTGTGTGATTTTAATTTGATACGAGGTTTAGATGTTCCCATTTCTACTATGTCTCCGTTTTCAAAAATCTCACCAAAATTTCAGAATTATCCACAACTTCCCAAATCCCCATCTCACACCGCTTACGGTATAATACGCACCTGTTTAAATATTATGCAAGGCGTTTCAGACGGCCTTGCGGTGAGAGATGATTATGAATATGAAGAAGGTTGTTGCCATTGCTTCTGTGGCGGCGTTGTTGGGCGGTTGTGCTTATGATTCGAACTCGGTGTTCGGCGGTTTCGGCGGCGGTCAGGACATGGTTGGCATCGGCAGCCGGTACTGAAAAACCGTTATCGACGGACAATGCCGCACCGAGCTGAACAACCGCAACGAATGGCGCATGATTGCACTGGAGCATGAGCGCGGAACGCCAGCGTCAGTGGGAAGACAGAATCTGCAGGCCGCGTAGCGAAGACGCGCTGAACCAGGTCAGCGTAGCCGACCTGACTTCCATGCTGGACACCCAACAGCCGCAACCAGGCGTGGCGAAAATCACCGCCCGCACGGTAACATCCTGCGTGAAACGTATTTACAGACCCTAAACCTTTTCAGACGGCCTTTTGAGGCCGTCTGAAAACATGATTCGGAGAAAAAAGTGAAATATATCAGCACACGCGGCGCAACCGACCGCAAAACCTTCGGCGAAGTCCTGCTTATGGGGCTGGCACCCGACGGCGGCCTGATGCTGCCGGAACATTATCCGCAAATCGACCGCGCAACATTAAACAAATGGCGCGGTTTGGCCTATGCCGATTTGGCGTTTGAAATCATGCGCCTGTTTGCCACCGACATTCCCGAAGGCGACCTGCGCGCCATCATCAGCCGCACCTACACCGCCGAAGCCTTCGGCAATGCGGAAATCACCCCCATGCGCACCCTTTCAGACGGCCTGAAAATCCAAGCCCTGTCCAACGGCCCCACACTGGCCTTCGAAAGACATGGCCATGCAGTTTTGGGCAACGCCTTCGAATATGTTTTGACACGCGAAGGGCAAAACCTGAACATCGTCGGCGCCACCAGCGGCGACACCGGTTCGGCCGCCGAATACGCCCTGCGCGGCAAGAAAGGCATCCATGTGTTCATGATGTCGCCGGAAGGCAAAATGAGCGCGTTCCAACGCGCGCAGATGTACAGCCTGCAAGACGAAAACATCCACAACATCGCTGTGGACGGCATGTTTGACGACTGCCAAGACATTGTAAAGCCATTCAAAACGATGCCGCCTTCAAAGAAAAACTACCGCATCGGCACGGTCAACAGCATCAACTGGGGACGCGTGATGGCGCAGGTGGTTTACTACTTCGCCGGCTATTTCAAACGCGACGGCGAGCTAATGACGAAACTGTCAGCTTCTGCGTGCCCAGCGGCAACTTCGGCAACGTCTGCGCCGGGCCACATCGCCAAACAGATGGGTCTGCCCATCCGCCGCCTGATGGTCGCCACCAACGAAAACGACGTATTGGACGAGTTTTTCAAACCGGTTCCTACCGTCCGCGTACCGCCGCGCACACCCACGTTACCTCCAGCCCGTCGATGGACATTTCCAAAGCGTCCAACTTCGAACGCTTCATTTTCGACCGACCGGACGGATGCGGCGGAAATCGAAACGCTGTGGGCGGAAGTCAGTGCAGGAAAAGGTTTCAACCTCGCCTTCGCGCTGGACAAAGTCCGCAATGAATACGGTTTTGTTTCCGGCAAAAGCCTGCACCGCGACCGCCTGGCCGTCATCAAACAGGTTTACGGGTGACGGCGTGAACTCATCGACCCGCATACCGCCGACGGCGTGAAAGTCGCCCGCGAATTGCGCGAAGCAGGCGAAACCGTCGTCTCGCCTGAAACCGCGCTGGCGGCAAAATTTGCCGATATCCGCGAAGCGGTCGGCGATGTGGACATCCCCGCGCCCAGCCAAAACTGCAGGGGTTTAGAAAGATTTGCCGCAGAAGGTGCAGAACGTACCGAATCAGGCCGAGGCGGTAAAAAGAAATTATCCGTAACGTGTTAGATTAAGATGCAGATAAACAAAAAGATACGGACACCTAAACCATACTCAATGCCCCAAACTTTGCCGTCGAACTTTCCCGCTGGCCTCGCCGCTCAGCAAAGTAACAATATCGCGCGCTATACACTTTCAGACGGCAGGACCGTTTGGATACGTAAAGCTAAACCGCATAATCCTGCCTGGCGTTACGCACTACTGGGTATGATTACCAAACCGCTCCATTTAAGAGTACTGAAGCCTGTACCAAACTTAGGTGGAGAAAAAGCGATTGCAGTTGAATCAACCCGCCTACGTACGCTTTATAAGGCCCGGTATCCGCGTACCAGAATTACTGGCCGTACAGAGCAACGCCTGATGATGGGTAATTTGACCGGTATCGCACTTGACGTCCGCATCGAACAAGAAGCCGGAGAGGGGCATTTGGACGCATGGGAAGCAGGATTGTCGGCAATCGAAGACGTGCATCGGCGCGGGCAATTCCTAAGTCAGGCTTTCGCCCGCAACTGCATGATAGACAGCGATAAAATCTCTTTCCTCGATTTTGAGGACGACCCGTCCGAAGTATTGACCTTGGAGGAATGCCAAAGCCGGGATTGGTTATGCTATCTGCATTCGACTTCGTTATTGTTAAAAAAATACGGTTTGCTGAAACAGGCGTCGGTTTTATGGCATGACAAACTGTTGGAACAACCGGAAACAGTGCAAAAACTGGTATTGCAATCAGTGCGGCCAATACGCTGGATACATTGCATAAGTCATTCGTATTGGGGGCGGGATGCACTGAGGCTGGCTGCACCAACCACCTTGTTTTATATTGGCCGATATATTTTGGGGCTGTCTAGATAACTAGAACAAATCGTGCTTTACTAGTTGTTTTAAAATAGATTTGAACCTTTTATTTCACTGTTGTTAAAACGCTATTCGCACTCCTTTAAATATAACTCAAAATGCTCTCGGGAATGCCGTTAAATTTGCGATAAATGCATGTCTGCCTGATCTCAAAAGTTCCTATCCCATTGATGTGGTTTTGCCTGCGCGATGTACTGTGGTTGATGCGCAGCGGCTAAACTCACTGACATCCAGCATCATAGCTTTATAGCAATCTGTAGCACGATGCTGTCGGGCTTTACCTGCCGGATAATAGGCAGTGGGTAGTCTGTCTGAGTAGTGGGATACGGTAACGGCTAGCATCTCGCCGTTGCGCTTTCAAAAGCCCGAATACGGCGACCTTCCTCGCCGCACCGCTGACTTCCCGCTTACCTTTTACGATGACCGCCAGTAGCTTTCATCTGCTTCTACTTCACCGTCAAACATTTCCAAAGGGCTGTACTTAGATAACTAGGAGACTCCAATTTCAGGTTAGAATAATCCCTATGAGAAGAAGCCGTTTAAGTCAGTACAAGCAAAACAAGCTCATCGAACTATTCGTTGCAGGTGTTACCGCCAGAACGGCAGCTCAATCTGGTCGGTAGCACAAAATACCGCAACGCTATTATTTCCACCGGCTGCGGCTGCTTATATTTCACAGCAGTCCGCATTTGGAAATGTTTGACGGTGAGTAGAAGCAGATGAAAGCTACTTTGGCGGTCATCGTAAAGGTCGTGTCGCGGTGCGGCAGGGAAGGTCGCCGTATTCGCTTTTTAAAGCGCAACAGGGCAAGAGCCGAGTACTGTTGCCGTACCCAATACTCTGACAGCTACCTTACTGCCTATTATCCGTGAGCAGGTAAAGCCCGACAGCATCGTTTATACAGATTGCTATAGAAGTATGATGTGCTGATGTCAGTGAGTTTAGCCACTGCGCATCAACCATAGTACACACTTTGCCGAAAGGCAAAAACCACATCAATGGATAGAGAACTTTTGAATCAGGCAAAAACGGCATTTTGCGCAAATTTAACGGCATTCCCAAGGAGCATTTTTGAGTTATATTTGAAAGGAGTGCGAATAGCGTTTTAACAACAGTGAAATAAAAGTTCAAATCTCTATTTTTAAAAGACAACTAGTAAGCATGATTTGTTCTAGTTATCTCAGACAGCCCTTTCCAAAATGCGGACTGCTGTGAAATATAAGCAGCCGCAGCCGGTGGAAATAATAGCTGCGGTATTTTTGTTAACACCGACCAATTGAGCTGCTGTTCTGGCGGTAACACCTGCAACGAATAGTTCGATGAGCTTGTTTTGCTTGTACTCGACTTAAACGGCTTCTTCTCATAGGGATTATTCTAACCTGAAATTAGATCTCCCTAGTTATCTAGTACAGCCCGTTATTTTTGAACGGTATCCCCAATATAGAAAATAAATGCTGTATTGATTTCTATTTGTCATTCCAGATAAGGGCCGTCTGAAAAATCCTACAAACGCATTTTTCAGACGGCCTTTTATCTCAGGACAACACAGCTTCAAAGGTTTAATCGTTTGACCGTTGATTTTCAGGCCGGTCAGTTTCTCAAATCGTAGGTTTTGCCGTTGTCGATGTAGGTGATTTTGGCCGGAATGCTGCCGAACGCGGGCGCGAAGGAATAGTTCACGATGTCGTCGCCTCGTTTGACGCGGTAGTTGTCGATGATGGTTTTGCCGCCGTTGAACGCATATTGTGCCGAACCGGTTTTCACCAGCCCGCTGACATTATAGACGCGCTTGCCGTTGGTGATTTTCAGGCCGGCGGGGAGTTTGCCGCTCGGTGGCGGCCAGCTGCCACGACAGGGCGAGGCAGGTCGAGGATTTGTCCGGCGGCGTTTTTCGGTTTGCAATCTCGCCGCTCTTGCCGTAGGTGATTTTGCCGCCGCCGAATTTGGCTTCGGCATAGGTTTTGCCTTTGCGGATGTCTTTGTAATAGCTCGGTTGCAGGCTGTTGCCGTGGATGGTGCCGCCGCTTTCAAAGCGGAAGTTATACATCGGCACTTTCGATGACAGAGGACGATACGTGGCTGTTGCCGCTGCGGCTGGACGTCATGGTGGCGGAATGCCGTAAGAGCTGCGATTGCAATTCCGCACTTTGCGGCAGTTCGGCTGCCGAGGCGGGCAGTGCGGCGGTCAGGAGTGCCAGCGCGGCGGGCAATAGGGAAATAGGTTTCATCATAGGTCCTCTCGGTGCTTACCCTGCTTCAGGGGGTGGAAGATTGCTTTTTCAGACGAGCCTCCCGGCATAAGGCAGGCCGTCTGAGAAAAACGGATGTTTAAAAATATTCCAAATCGAAACTTGGCGGCAATGCTGCCGCCGTCGAATGTGCGGGCGTATTCGGCGCAGCGCGTTTTTCAGCGGCAGTTTTTATCGCGGTTGAGCAGCATTTCAGGGTCGAACGCGGCTTTGATGCCCCAAAAAGGCGGCGCGTTCCCCTTCGCCGGGATTGGGCGCACATGCCGTCGATTTTTCCAGCCCTACCCCGTGTTCGCCGGTGATGGTGCCGCCGAGCTGCACGCAGCGGCGCAGGATTTCCGCACCGAAAAGCCTCGGCGCGCGGCCATTCGCCCGCCTGATTGTCGAACAGGATGAGCGGGTGCATATTGCCATCTCCCGCATGGAAAACATTGATGCACTGCGAGGCGATATTTCTTCGACAGCCCGTCGGTAAAAATCCAGCATTTCGCCGATTTTTCCGCCTCGGGATGGTGCCGTCCATGCAATAAGAATCGGGCGCAAGGCGGCGGCGGCGGGGAAGACGGATTTGCGGCCCGCCCAGATGGCGGTACGTTCGATTTCGTTGCGCGACACTTTTCAGGCCGGGCTCGCCCCGGCGCGGCTCAGGATGTGCCGTATTTTACTCGATTTCCGCTTCAACCTCTTCGGCCATGCCGTCGGATTCGCACAGCAGCAATGCTTCGGCTTCGCGGTCAAAACCGGCATGCGTAGTCGTCCACGGCGCGGGTGGACGCACCGTCCATCATTTCCAGTCCGGCCGGAATGATGCCTTCGTCAATATCGGCCACCGCCCGCCCTGCTTTGCCCATATCGGCAAACGAGGCTTGGATGACTTGCGCGGTTTTGCGGCTTTGGGCAGGAGTTTCAATACGACTTCGGTGACGGCGGCAAACGTGCCTTCGCTGCCGATAAACAGCGGCAGCAAATCAAGCCCGGCGCGTCATACGCTTCGCCGCCCAGTTCGATGATGCCGCCGTCCATCAATACGGCGCGGATTTTCAACACATTGTGGGTGGTCAGGCCGTATTTCAAACAGTGCAGGCCGCCGGCGTTTTTGCGCGATGTTGCCGCCTATGGTGCGGCGCAAGCTGGCTGGACGGGTCAGGGGCGTAGAAAGGCCGTACGGCGCGGCGGCATCGGAAACGGCCTGGTTGCGCACGCCGGGCTCCACCGTGGCGGTGCGCGCCTGCGGATCGATTTTCAAAATGCGGTTAAACCGCGCCATCGCCAGCAAAAGCCCGTCGGGCGTGGCCGTGCCGCTGCCGGTCAAACCCGTGCCCGCACCGCGTACGGTAACAGGTATTCCCCAGCTCGAACAGGGTTTGCAGAACGGCCTGCACCTGCGCTTCGGTTTCCGGCAGGGCGACGGCCAGCGGCGGACGGGTAAAACAGTCAGCGCGTCGCATTCGTAGGCTTTCAGTTCGTTTTTCCGCCGTCAGCGAGGCATGCCATCCAGCGCGCCGCGCAGATTTCCTGCAACATGGCGCGTTGTTCGGCGATGAGGGCGGTTTGCGGGGCGGGTTCCTGCATGGCGGTCTGCGTTCGGGAAAACAAGCGGGCAGTATAGTCCATTGGCGGATGCTTGCAAAAAACCGCATCCGGGCTTTGCCAACCCGCCGTTATCTTTTCAGACGGCTCCCAATTAGCCGAAACAGGGCTTTTTCGGCTAAAATGCGCGGCTATTAAAATTTATTATTCTAAATATAAGGATAAAGGTCTAGAAATATGAAAATATTTTTCTGATTACAATAGCTGCTTTCGCCTTTTGGCTGTTCTTCGGAGGAATCGCAGAACCACACACAAACCGCAAAAAGAAAAGACGAAAAAGAAGCAGCAAAAGATTATGAAAATAAATTTCTTCTTCCTGAAGAGATAATTTTCAACAAATAACATGCACCTAAAAGGTGCGTGTGGAAATTTAATGCTTCAATGTCTCGAAAAGGCCGTCTGAAAAAGCCAGATTTTGAGCGCAGCTAGTTTTCAGACGGCCTGCAACCTATATAGAACCAAATGAAAAATATCCGAAATTTTCTCCATCATCGCCCCACATCGACCACGGCAAATCCACCTCGCCGACCGCTTCATCCAATTCTGCGGCGGCTTGGGAAAACCGCGAAATGAGTTCGCAGGTTTTGGACAGCATGGACATCGAAAAGAGCGCGGCATCACGATTAAAGGCGCAAACCGCCGCGCTGAACTACAAAGCCAGAAACGGCGAAACCTATCTGCTGAACCTGATTGACACCCGGGACACGTGGACTTTTTCCTACGAAGTGTCGCGTAGTCTGTCCCGCCTGCGAAGGCGCGACTACCAGTGGTGGACGCATCGCAGGGGTGGAAGCGCAAACCGTGGCCAACTGCTACACGGCGATTGATTTGGGCGTGGAAGTCGTGCCCGTGCTGAACAAAATCGACCTGCCGCCGCCGATCCCGACCGCGTGGCTCAGAAATCGAAGACATCATCGGCATCGATGCGGTGGGCGCGGTAACGTGCTCCGCCAAATCCGGCTTTGGGCGTGGAAGACGTGCTGGAAGAATCGTGGCCAAAAATCCCCGCGCCCGAAGGCGACGAAGACGCGCCGCTGCAAGCCGTGATTATCGACTCGTGGTTCGACAACTATGTCGGCGTGGTGATGCTCATCCGCGTGAAAAACGGCCGTCTGAAACTGAAAGACAAAGTGCGCTTCATGTCCACCAAAGGCCGAAAGCCAGTGGAACAGCTCGGCGTGTTCACCCCGAAATCGGTAAACAAACAGAGCTTAAAGCAGGCGAAGTGGGCTTTTGATTACCGGCGTGAAGGAGCTGGGACAGGCCAAAGTGGGCGACACGGTTACGCTGGTGCAAAACCCCGCTTCCGAGCCGCTGCCCGGCTTCAAAGAAGTGCAAAGCCAAGTGTTCGCCGGCCTGTATCCCGTGGAAAGCCACGACTACGAAGCCTCTGCGCGACGCGCTGGAAAAACTGCAACTCAACGACGCTTCGCTGAAATTCGAGCCGGAAGTCTCCCAAGCATTGGGCTTCGGCTTTCCGCTGCGGCTTCTTGGGCTTGCTGCACTGGAAATCGTGCAGGAAACGCTTGGAACGCGAATTCGACATGGATTTGATTACCACCGCGCCGACTGTCGTTTACGAAGTGATTTTTGAAAAAGCGGCGAAAAATCGACGTGGAAAACCCGTCCAAACTGCCCGACATCGCCACCATCGACACGATTATGGAGCCGATTATCACCGCCACCATCCTCGTGCCGCAGGATTATGTCGGCAACGTGATGACGCTGTGCAGCCAAAAAGCGCGGCGTACAGCGCAATATGCAGTACATGGGGCGGCAGGTGATGCTGACCACGATTTGCCGATGAACGAAGTGGTGATGGACTTTTTCGACAAACTCAAATCCACCTCGCGCGGCTATGCTTCTTTTGGACTATGAATTTAAAGATTTATGCCGTCCGACCTCGTGAAAACTGGACATTATGGTGAACGGCGACAAAGTGGACGCGCTGAGCCTGATTGTGCACCGCCAAACCTCCGTGCAGCGCGGCCGCGAACTGGCGGCGAAAAATGCGCGAACTCATCCCGCGCCAAATGTTCGACATCGCCGTGCAGGCGCTGCCATCGGCGGGCAGATTATCGCCCGCGAAAACGTGAAGGCGCTGCGCAAAAACGTATTGGCGAAATGTTACGGCGGCGATATCACGCGTGACTGCTGGAAAAACAAAAAGCCGGCAAAAACACGCATGAAACAGGTGGGCATGTGGAAATTCCGCAAAGCGCGTTTCTGGCGATTTTGCAGGTGGGAAGACAAATAAATGAATATCTATCTGATCGGCGCACTACTGGCCTTAATCGTCGGCATCGGCCTGTTTGCAATCAGCAGCAAAGAGCGGGGCGAAAACGGCGAATGGAGCGACGGCCTGCAATGGGGTTATCTCTTGACCATGATCGGCATATTCGGCCTGCTGGCGTTCAAGATGAGCTTTACCGCCGTATTGCTGGTGTTTGTCGTATTTACCGGCGCGATTTGGCTGTGGCGCAAGCTGCTCTTTCAAACCCGGGCAGACGACCACGGTGGATGAAAAAGGACAAAAAGGTATTGAGCGGTACTTTGGATGACGAAAATCATTTCCCGCGATTATATGTCCGGCTTTTTCCGATTATCCTGACCGTATTCATACTGCGTACCTTCATTGCCGAACCGTTTCAGATTCCGTCCAGCTCCATGCGCCCGGGCCTGGTGAAAGGCGACTTTCATCTTAGTCAACAAGTTTGCCTACGGCATCCGCATGCCGATTCTGAATAATGTGTTAATCGATACCGGCACCATTCAGCGCGGCGATGTGGTGGTGTTCAGTATCGCGGGCCGGAAACCAATTACATCAAACGCGCGGTCGGCATTCCCGGCGACGTGGTGGAATACAAAGACAAGGTATTGACCGTGAACGGCCAGCCCGTACCGCAAACGGCAGCGGCACGCTACGAATACCCGAAGACGAAAATCCCGCCCTGACGCATTTCGTCCGAACGCTTTCAGACGGCCTTAAATGGTAGAAACTTCGACATCCTGCTGGATGAAGGCCAGCCGTCGTTCAATCCCGAAGGATTGCTGCGTTACTTCAACGTACTGATGCCGGAGAAAAATTATCAAAGCAGCGGATTGAAAGAGTTTTGCCAATATGCCGAAGACGGCAGTGCCTTTACCTGCAAAGTGCCCGAAGGCCGCTATTTCATGATGGGCGACAACCGCGACAACAGCGCGGATTCCCGCTACTGGGGTTTTGTCGATGACAAACTGATTGTCGGCAAAGCGTTTTTCATTTGGATGAACTTGGGCGACTTCAGCCGCATCGGCAACAGCGTGAACTAAAACCGAACTGCCCTCCCAGACAGAGGCCGTCTGAAAATCGCTTCTTTCATCCGGATAAGGATTTCAGACGGCCTTTTAGCAGATATTTCGGCCCGCCTGCCTTTGGTTTACAATAACCACCTTTCAGACGGCCTGTATAAGGAGACAACATGACCATCATCGTAACCGGTGCCGCCGGCTTTATCGGCAGCAACATCGTCAAAGGATTGAACGCGCGCGGCATCAGCGACATCGTGGCGGTGGATAACCTGAGCAACGGCCAGAAATTCAAAAATCTGGCCGACTGCGACATCACGCATATCTGGACAAACACGAATTCATCCGCCAAGTGCGCGAACCATCTTCCCGTTTGACGACATCGAAGCCGTATTCCACGAAGGCGCGTGTTCCGACACCATGAACCACGACGGCAAATACATGATGGACAACAACTACCAGTACACGCTCGACCTCTTGGACTGGTGTCGGGACGAACGCATCGCCCTTCCTCTACGCCTCCAGCGCGGCCGTTTACGGCAAAGGCGAAACACTTCCGCGAAGGCGGGAATTGGAAGAACCGCTGAACGTCTACGGCTATTCCAAATTCCTGTTCGACCAGTCGTCCGCCGCCGCATCGAAGAAGGGCTGACCGCACAGGTGGCCGGTTTCCCGCTATTTCAACGTATACGGCATGCGCGAACAGCACAAAGGACGCATGGCTTCCGTGGCCTTCACCACTTCCACCAATACCGCGAGCAAGGCTATGTCAACCTGTTCGGCAGCTACGACGGCTATCCGAAGGCGGCCAAAGCCGTGATTTCGTCAGCGTGGAAGACGTCGTGAAAGTGAACCTGTTCTTCCTCGACAACCCCGAAAAATCGGGCATTTTTCAACCTCGGCACAGGCCGCAGCCAGCCCTTCAACGACTTGGCCGCCGCCACCGTCAATGCCTGCCGCGCCGCCGAAGGCAAGACCGCCTGCCGCTGGAATCGCTGGTCAAACACGGCCTAATCCGCTGCACCGAGTTTCCCCGACGCGCTCAAAGGCAAATACCAAAAGCTTCACCCAGCCGACATCACCCGCCTGCGCGACGCGGGCTATGAAGAATTCCTCACTGTGGAACAAAGGCGTGGACCGTTATGTGGATTGGCTGTTCGAACACCATGCCCCGCTGCAAAGTTGCCCAAAAAGCAAGCAGTCTGGCTTTTAGCATTTAAAACAAGAGATGATGGAAACCGTTTATCCATAACCTATCCATGCAAACGGCAAAAGGCCGTCGAAACACCCGTTTGGCTTTTCAGACGGCCTTCCCGCTGCGACAGCCTGCTATAATCCCGCCTTTCAAACCGAAAAGACCCAGCATGGCCAACCAACGCTTAATCTACGGCTTCCACGCCGTCAACGCCCGCCTGTGGCAAAACCCGAAATCGATTACCGAACTCTACGTCCAAAGAAGGCAAAAACGATGCCCGCACGCGCGACGTGTTGGAAAAAGCGGCAAACGAAAACGTGCGCGTACGCTTCGCCGACGCCGACCGCCTCGACGCCATCCAGCAAAGGCGCGCGGCATCAGGGCGTGGTCGGGTTTATCGACGCTTCCAAAACCCACGTCCACCTTGAAGACGTATTGGAAAACCTCGGGCGAACCGCCGCTCTTGCTGATACTCGACGGCATCACCGACCCGCACAACCTCGGCGCGTGCCTGCGTACCGCCGACGCAATGGGTGTACACGCCGTCATCGCACCGAAAGACAAAAAGTGCAGGACTGAACGCCACCGTCAGCAAAAGTCGCCTGCGCGCGGCGGAAACCGTCCCTACATCACCGTAACCAACCTCGCCCGCACCTGCGCGGCGCTGAAAGAAATACGGCATCTGGATCATCGGCACCGACATGGGCGGCGACGTCCGACACTTTACCGTAGCGACCTGCCCGACAGCGTGGCATGGGTAATGGGCAACGAAAGGCGAGGCATGCGCCGCCTGACGCGCAGGCTGTTGCGACATGCTGGTGTCGATACCCATGTTCGGCACGGTCGAAAGCATGATTTCGTCTCCGTCAGCGCGGGCATGGTATTGAGCGAAACGCGCCGTCAGCGGGTGATGAAAGCCGAAAGATAAAAGATTAAACCAAGCAGCAAAGGCCGTCTGACAAATCAACTTTCAGACTGCCTTCGGCGTATTCAAATGTAAAGACAAAATCCGACACCGAAATCAGATTGTAATAAGTAATTTTCAGACGGCCTACTTTTTATCCATTGAAAAATAGTGTAAGGTTGCATGGCGTCATCGCGATGTTTCATAAGAACAATATTTTGGAGAAATTTCTCATGGCATACAACTATATCCCCGCAGCCGGCCTGCAGATCGACAACCACCTCTACCGTTTCATCACACGAACAAGTCCTCCCGTCCGCCCCGACACTACAGGCCGAGGCATTTTTGGCAGGGCTTTGCAGAACTTTTAGCGGAATTCGCGCCGCGCAACCGCGTCCCTCTTGGGAAACGCGATACCATCCAACAACAAATCGACGACTGGCACAAACAAAACGGAGCCGCAACCGATGCCGCCGCCTACCGCGCCTTCCTGAAAGAAATCGGCTATCTGGCTGACGAACCCGCGCCGTTTCAAAATCGGCACGCAAAACGTCGATCGGGAAGTGTCGAGCAGGCGGGCCCCAACTGGTCGTCCCCATCAGCAACGCCCGCTACGCCCTCAATGCCGCCAATGCCCGCTGGGGCAGCCCGCACGACGCACTGTACGGCACGGATGCCATCGACCAAAGCGGCGATGGCTGGGCAAAACCCCTACAATCCGAAACGCGGCGACGCCGTCATCGCCTTCGCCCGCAACTTCCTCGACCAAAGCATCCCGCTGGCGCAGGGCAGCCACCGCGACGTATCCGCCTACCGCGTAGAAGGCCGTCTGAAAGCCAAACTGAAAGACGGCGGCGAAAAGCGACCTGCAAAACGCTCGAACTCTTCATCGGCTACAACGCGCCAGGCAGAAGCCCCCTCCTCGCTCCTCTTCCTGCACAACGGCCTGCACATCGACATCCTCATCGACAAAAACAGCCCGATAGGCAGTCAAGACCCTGCCGGCGTAAAGACATCATCCTTGAAGCCGCCCTTTCCACCATCGGACTGCGAAGACTCCGTGGCCGCCGTGGACGGAGAGGACAAAGCACTGGTATGTGCCAACTGGCTCGGCCTGATGAACGGCACACTGACCGAAGAAGTGGAAAAAGGCGGCAAAACCTTCACCCGCAAACTGAATGCAGACCGCGGATACACCAAACCCGACGGCAGCGGCGGCTTCACCCTGCCCGGCCGCTCGCTGCTCTTCATCCGCAACGTCGGCCACCTGATGACCGCCCGCGGTATTGGATGCCGAAGGCAAAGAAATCCCCGAAGAGGCATCCTGGACGGCGTGATGACCTGCCCTCATCACCCCGCTCGACCTGAACCGCAGCGAAAACAAAGACAGCCGCAGCGGCAGCGTTTATATCGTCAAACCCAAAATGCGGCCCGGAAGAAGTCCGCTGCCGACGAACTGTTGCCGCCATCGAAACACTGGCCAAACTGCCGCCGAAAACCCGACAAATGGGCATCATGGACGAGAACGCCGCACCTCAGCCAACCTCGCCGCCTGCATCCAAGCGGCTTCCGACCGCGTCGTCTTCATCAATACCGGCTTCCTCGACCGCACCGGCGACGAAATGCACACCTCCATGCAAGCAGGCGCGATGATACGCAAAGGCGACATGAAAGCCAGCAAATGGATTGCCGCCTACGAAGCCGGCAACGTTCAAACCGGCCTGCAATGCGGTCTGCCCGGCAAAGCCCGATCGGCAAAGAGCATGTGGGCGATGCCCGATGTGATGGCGGAAATGCTGAAACAGAAAATCGGCCATCCGAAATCCGGCGCCACCACCGCATGGTGCCCTCGCCTACCGCAGCCACCCTGCACGCCATGCACTATCATCAAATCAACGTATCTCGACGTACAGCGCGAACTGGCCGCCCGCCCTGCCGCCGATTATCTGGACGACCTGCTCACCATCCCCACAGCCACCGACACCAACTGGACGGAAGCGGAAAAACAGCAGGAGATTGGACAACAACTGCCAAGGCATCTTGGGCTACGTCGTCCGCTGGGTGGAACAAGGCGTGGGTTGCTCGAAAGTGCCCGACATCCACAACGTCGGCCTGATGGAAGACCGCGCCACACTGCGGATTTCCAGCCAGCGCATCGCCAACTGGCTGCTGCACGGATTGTCAGTGCCGAAACAGGTCGCACCACTTTGGAACGTATGGCTGCCGTGGTGGACAAACAGAACGAAGACGATCCGGCCTACACCCCCATGGTCTGCCGCTTCAATACCTCCCCGCCTTCCTCGCTGCCTGCGACCTGATTTTCAAAGGCACCGAGCAGCCCAACGGCTACACCGAACCGCTGCTGCTACCGGCGGCGCGTAGCGAAAAGCTGCGGCGGAATAATCGTTTAGCAGCCTTTCCATGAATAAGGGTCCATCTGAAAATGTTTTCAGACGGCCTCTTAAAATATCCGTAATTACAGCACTTTCACAATGCTTTCACACAGATAGTCAATATTGTCGGCGGTAATGCGCAACGTTGATGCGGCGGAACGCACGGCATAAATAGCAAACTCGTCTTTCAGGCGGTCCACCTGTTCGGGCGTCAAAGCGGAGAAGGAGAACATCCTGTTTGCTTCACGATGAAAGTCGAAATCCTGTTGCGCGCCTTTTTCCTTCAGCAAATCGACAAATTTCTGCCGCATTTCCTTAATCCGCGCACGCATTTCGTCCAGTTCTGCCACCCGTCGCTTTTCAATTCGGCGTCCTGCGGCACCATGGCCGACCGTATTGCCGCCGTGCGATGCCGGATTGAGTCCAGTATGCGAATGATGGTTTTGACTTGACTGAAGGCGCGGTTGGCGGTATCCGCATCAGCAGCCACCACGGTAAACGCACCCACGCGCTCGTTAGCACATGCCGAAGTTTTGGAATAAGAGCTGGCCACCAGCAATTCTTTATTCAGCTTGCAAAAGCGCGCAAGCCGTAAGCATCCTCTTCCAAACCGTGTGCAAAGCCCTGATGAGGCAAAAGTCGAACAGCGGCAGCCAGCCTTTTTCCGCCGACATTTTTCGCCAATGTTTCCCATTGTTCGGGAGTCGGAGTCGATGCCGGTCGGATTGTGAGCAACGCCGTGCAGCAGCACCACGTCGCCGGCTTCAGCTTGGGACAGAATCGGCAATCAGGCCGTCCCAATCCAAGCCGTGCGATGCTTTGTCGTAACCAGCGGTAATCGCGGATATTGATGCCGACGGCTTTGAAAATGGCATTGTGGTTTCCGGCCGGGTCGGGCGGAAATCCACACGTTTTTCGCACCGGTCTGACGTTTGACAAACTCGGCGGCGATACGCAGCGCGCCCGTACCGCCAAAGCTCTGCGCGGTTTTGGCGCGCTTGGACGCGATGATTTCGCTGTCCGCGCCAGACAACAGTTTTGCGTTTTCGGCGTTGTGAGCGGCCACACCGTCGATGGTCAGATAGTTTTTGCTGTTTTCATTGGCCAACAGGCGGGTTTCGGCTTCCTTCACCGCTTTCGGAATCGGGGTATTGCCTTTAGCGTCTTTGTAAACACCGATGCCCAAGTTCACTCTGTGCTGCAGGTTTCGGCTTTGAATGCTTCGCCCAGGCAAAATCGGGTCGGTGAGCGCAGCTTCCGGTTTTATCGAAAAACATGACACGTCCTTTCTGTTTTGACTGGTTGGATAACCAAAGCTGGTTATACTGCTAAGTGTATGTTAAAAGGCAAGCTGTTTATATGCCGAACAGCCTATTTCCGCAGCAATTTTATTCTACAGACAAAATAAGGCCGCACACCCTGTTTTCATACATTTTCAGACGGCCTTTCGGCATATAAAGGCCGTCTGAAAATATTTGATTTGACCTTGATTCAGCCCCTTGTTTACATACACAAAAACGGCATTGTTTGCACCATATAAAAACGGAATAGTCAGCTCATTCCGTTTTCGTTGTTCTCAGACGGCTCTATGATTTTGGAGTCCGTCTGAAACCGTTATCAGTCCTATCAAATGTTCACCGTTTCAGCTACTTCGTTGTAGCCGTCGATTTCGTTGAGTTCATGTAGCGGTAGATTTGGTCGCCCTGTTCGTTGATGATGCCGATGTTGGCGCGGTATTCTTCAGCAGTCGGGATTTTGCGAGTTTGGAACAAATCGCCTGCCAGCTCAACCGGGCCAAGGTAAACGAGTGGTGTTTTACAGCAGTTCGGGAAGTTGCGGGTGGAAGTGGACATGACGGTCGCGCCTTCGTGTACTTGGGCTTGGTTACCCATACACAATGAGCAACCCGGCATCTCCATACGCGCGCCTGCACGGCCGAGTACGCCGTAGTGGCCTTCGTCGGACAATTCTTTTGCATCCATTTTGGTCGGCGGCGCTACCCACAGGCGGACGGGGATATCACTCTTGCCTTCCAGGTTTTGGAGGCAGCACGGAAGTGGCCGATGTTGGTCATGCGAGCCGATGAACACTTCGTCGATTTTGGTGCGGTGTTTCCGGACGCGAAGCATACGTCGTCGGGGTCGTTCGGGCAGGCGATAATCGGCTCTTTGATGTCGTCCATGTTGATTTCAATCACGGCGGCGTATTCGGCATCTTTATCCGCCTCGAGCAATTCGGGGTTTGCCAACCATGCTTCCATGGCTTTGATGCGGCGTTCAGGTGCGCGGGTCTTGATAGCCGTCGGCAATCATGTTTTTCATCAACACGACGTTGGTTTCATGTACTCGATAATCGGCTCTTTGTTTGGAGCTTCGCGGTACAGCGGCGGCGGAGCGTTCGGCGGACACGTCGGTCAATTCGAAAACTGTTCCACTTTCAAATCAGGCAGGCCTTCGATTTCGAGGATACGGCCGGAAGAAGATGTTTTTTCTTACCGGCTTTGGCAACGGTCAGCAAACCTTGTTTAATCGCGTAAAAGCGGAATGGCGTTTACCAAATCGCGCAGGGTTACGCCCGGTTACGGGCTGCCGCTGGAAGCGTACCAATACGGACTCAGGCATATCGAGCGGCGGCATCACGCCCGGTCGCTGCTGCGAGGCAACCAGACCGGAGCCGCGGGAAGGAAATACCGATAGGGAAACGGGTGTGGCTGTCGCCACGGTACCGACGGTGTTATCAGGCAGCAGCAAGCGGTTGAGCCATGGTGAATCACGCCGTCGCCCGGACGCAAACCACGCCGCCACGGGTGAAATGAGCGGGCAGTTCTTTATGGGTTTTCACATCGACGGGTTTCGGATAAGCTGCGGTGTGGCAGAAGGACTGCATCACCATATCGGCGGAGAAGCCCAAGCAAGCCAAGTCTTTCAACTCGTCGCGGGTCATCGGACGGTGGTATCTTGCTGAGCCGACCGTCGTCATGCGCGCTCGCAATAAGTACGGGCGTACGCCTTGTCCTTCGGGCAGACCGCAGGCACGGCCGACCATAGCTAACGTGAAACCGGCTTTGCTTTCGGCAGGCGGCTTGGGGCAGGCGGAATTCGGTGGAAGCAGAGCGGTTTCAGGGCTTCGCGTGCTGGCGGTCAGGCCGCGACCGATAATCATGGTTGATACGGCCGCCGGCTTTCACTTCGTCCAGCTGTGCGGGATTTCAGGCTGAACTCGGCAGCGATTTCGCCGTTTTTCACGATTGCCTTCGCAGGCAGAATATCGACCATCGCCCATTTTCAGAGCGCGGAAACATCGACTTCAATCGGCGGCGCGCCGTCTTCTTGGGTATTGAAGAAAATCAGCGCGATTTTGCCAAGCAGAACGCCGCCGAAAGCGTTTGTTCGGTACGAACGGGAGTCTTCGCCGGTATGCCAAAGTAACGGAGTTGGTCGCGGATTTGCGTGAAGAAGGCGGTGCCGACTACGTCGCCGACATAGAGCAACCGGATGGCCTTTGGCTGAGTTCTTCCAACGATTTAATCAGGACCGACTTCGCCCGGTTTTGTCGGGAGTGATGCCGTCGCGCGGGTTTTCAGCATTGCCAGCGCGTGCAGCGCGAATATCGGGACGGCTCCACGCGTCGGGCGCAGGGAGAGGTCGTCACGTATTGGTTTCGCCGTCGCTTTGAAGACGGTAACGGTGATTTTCGGGGAACTTTGGCGCGAGAGGTAAACCATTCGGCATCCGTGGTTTTCCAAACACTTCCTGCGCGTATGTGTTGCCTTTTTCGGCTTTCCTGAACGTCGTGGAAAAGAATCGAACATCAAGCGTATGTTTCAAACCTTTGGCGGCGATTGGCGCGAGTTTGTCACGTCGTCAAAGAGTTCGATGAGCATGAATGTTGTAACCGCCGAGCATCATACCTAGAGTTCGGTCGCATATTGGGGAAGCCAGGCTGGATGCGCTGCCTTCAGCTTAACGTAGTGTGAGAACTTTCGACTGGCGGCATCGTCCACACCGGGCGGTACAGTGGGCAAAGCAGTTCGACCGAAATGCTTCTTCGCCGGCCAGCGGGTTTTCAGCAATTCGAGCCAAATCGGCGGTTTGCTGCGCGGTTCGAGAGGGCACGGGATGCCGAGGTGCTTCGCGGCTCGGCGGCGGCTTGCGATAGTTGCTAACATATTTTGTTCCTTTTATGTGTTTTCTTCTGCAAAACCATGCGGGATGTAGTCACGCGGTGGTGGCCGAACTATAAACCAAAATTTACAAAATAGGAATATGTGGGGCGAGGGACTTTTAGGTCAGTAAAAGATGTTGATGAACCGGGCGTGCGGATGCCGATCTGAAAATTTCAATTTGACGGTTGTTTGCCAGCGGTATGGAAGATGCTCCGGTAGGGGCTGATGCCGCCGCGATTTGGATGTTGTATGCCAGCACCGCAAGGGCCGTCTGAAAACCCGTTGGAAGGTTTTCAGACGGCCTCCTGAACTCGACAACGGCTGCGGGATGACGTTTTTATTCCCTATTTTTATCGGGCGTCACTGTATTGAGCCGCGCAGGATGTCGATGTCTTCGGTTTCCGTGCCGGCGCGGGCGAAACAAGGGTTTTGGCGGCGAGGATGATGCGTTCGCCGTTGCGGCGGTTGAGCGATGTCTTCCATCGGGCCCTGCATATGGTCGATCCGCTGCCGCCGATTTGGGCATGGGTGGCGGTGTTTTCCACTTTCAGATGTTCCATGCTGCTGTCGGTTTGGCTGTAGATTTCGTAGCACACGACTTGCACGGCCTGGGCGAGGTTGAGCGAAGTAGTCAGGATTGCCGATTGATGTGGTCATCAGGCGAAGTTTGCGAGCTTGTGCTATCTTCTATGCTCAGGCCGCCGTTTCGTTGCCGAACACCAGCGCGGTTTGTTGTCCTGCTTCGGCTGCCGACGGCTGCGCGTCCAGTGCGCGCGGGGTTTGCAGTTCGGCTGTCGGTTCGCGGCGGCGGCTGGTTAGCGCGCGGCTCGGCGCAGTGTCGGCAGGGCACTGGCCTTTCCGGTGTGGCGCAGATACGGGCGTTTTCCGGTACGTCGGCCGCGCGGGAAGCCAGGATGAAGCTTTCTTCAGGGCGGTTTGAACGCCTGCGGGTTTGCAGGGGTCGAACACGGGCGGCTCGGCGGTCATCAGTTTGCATCGGGTTGGGTGCGACGAGGTCCAGTTTGTGGTCAGCCATGGTTTTTCATGGCGCGGGCGGCGGAACCGATGTTGCCGGATGGCTGTGGTGCGGGTGAGGTTTGACGCTGATGTTTGAGAGGTGGTCGGGGCGGTGGGTTTGGGTGTTTGGCGCATAAGTATGGTTTGCTGTATGTTTCAGACGGCCTCAGTGGTCATGCGGGCGTCTGAAAAGGACAGGTTGCAGGCGGAGTTTGCTTGCCCAGCGGGCCTCAGGTCGGCATTTTTCTTCCCCTTCCGCCGTGATGGCGTGCAGGATCTGGCGGCCGTTGGAGTAGATGATGATGCCGCCGTCCGGGCAGAGGGTGGTAGGCCGTACGCCGGAGTGTAAAACCGATGCATCCGCCTTCGGGCGTGTATTTTACCAACTGCCAGCTTTTCGGGACTGGCGGAGGATAGCGTTCGTTTTGCTCTTCTTTGCATCGCGCCGGCGGCGTACTTTGACCAGATTGCCTTCGATAAAGCGTTCTTCTTCCGACTTTCGACTGTTGTTTGGACTTGGCCAGTTGATTCGCGCCGGAGGTGCGCGGCGATTCGCCGCCGCCAGCGTTGGCTGAAAGAAATCGAGCCAGCCGAACGCGGCTGAACAGTTTGAACGGTATCCAGCGGTATCGTCGCAGTATGTTGCCTTGTTTTTGCACGTCTTCGCGGTGCGGTTTGCGGATGCGGTAGGGTTGCCACGCGTGGTCGGGCTGCGGCATCGAAAAAGTCGTATTGTTCGTCGTGCAATACGGTTTCGAGTTCGCCGTCGGACGAGGTTCAGACGGTTGATGGAGCGGATGCTGTTCGGTGCGCCGTGGTCGGTGTAGGCTAGGCCGCAGGGTCGTAATAAGGATGTTGCCGCTCGGATCGAAACAAGGGTTGCTGTCGCGGCATTCACCTTCGGTGATAAACTGAAAACGGTTGCCCGACAACGGCATGACGGCCAGATGCCGGTCGCCGTATAATCGCGGCTAGCGATAATGCCAGGCGTTCGTGTGCCGCATCGTAAGCCATGTCGTATATCGTGCAGTCGGTATGCCGCAGCAGGAGGCCTTCGGCCTGCGCCAAGTCGTTAATCGGTTTGGCCTGTATCGCCGCACCGCCCTGCAATGTTGCGCCGTACACCAGCCGGCCGTCGGCAGTACAGACCGAATCGCTCGGATGGATGTCCGACAAATCCAGCCCTTCCTGCCGGATACCCATAAAGTCGCGCGCCGCTGCCCGGGTTTCCATTCTTTTGCGGTGTATCTGTTTTCAGGTTGCCGATATACTGTTCTACCGCCTGACACGTTACCGGCTCGCTGCGGCCGTCTGAAAAACAGTACAGACGTTGTTCCTGCATATAAAAAGCGTGTTCATGGTTTCCTGCCCTGACTGTTTTACCGGCGGGGAAAAGGCGTATAATGCGCACTTTCCGCCTGCATGACGGATAAACCGCGCATTTTACGGCGCGTCCGGTTCTTTAACAATCGTTAAACGCGTCAGCCGCACAAAAGCGCTTTTCAGACGGCCTCCCGCCTCATTTCTCTAATACAGGAATTTATATGAACCGATTTTTAAATACCGCCTTCAAAGCCGCGCGCAAGGCGGGCGACCTCATGATCCGTGCCTCCAAAGACCTGGGCAACATCAAAACCGACAGCAAAGCGTTTAACGATTTCGTTTCCGACATCGACCGCATGTCGGAAAAACATCCTGATTGAAACCCTGCTCGAAGCCTATCCCCAGCACAAAATCACCGCCGAAGAAAGCGGCAGCCACGGCAATCGAATGGTGCCTGAATGATTATCGATCCACTCGACGGCGCCACCAACCATCTGCACGGCCATCCGCAATACGCTATCTCGATGGCACTGCTGCACAATGGCAAATTGCAGGAAGCTTTTGGTTTACGCGCCCGAACGCAACGACCTTTACGTGGCCCTCCAGAGGTAAAGGCGCGCTGCTGAACGACCGCCGCATCCGCGTTTCCGGCCGCATCGACGCCGCAGTGCTGATCGGTACGGGTTTCCCGTAGTAGACCAAAGTCGGACGGATACTTATCTGGCCATTTTGGAAAGACTTTGTCGCAAAACCGCCGATTGCGCGGCGCGAAGGTGCGCAGCTTCGCTGGACTTGTGCGATGGCCTGCGGCTGCTTTCGACGGTTTTCTTCGAATTCAACGCAAGCCCTGGGACATTGCCGCCGGCGCGCTGATTTGCCAGGGAAGCGGGCGCGGTGGTTACCGATATGACGGGCGAACAGGGTTGGCTGGAGCGGCGACATTAGCTGGCCGCCATAGCCCGAAAAGTTTTGGCGCAATGCTGCAAATCATCGGCAACCATATCGGTTGCGCTGAAACGGTCAGCATCATTGAAGGCCGTCTGAAAACTTTTCTTCCGAGAGGAAAAGGGGTTTTCAGACGGCCTCGATCATTGATGAGGTGTCCGCACATGCCAACCGCGCCGTACCGCTGTGCACTAAAACTGCCGTAAGCCGAGATGGCCGCGGCGGGCACGGCAGGATCGGCCGTCTGAAAAACCTCCTAGGTTTTCCAGACGGCCTGACTCTTCCGACTGCATCAGCGGCCTTTGGGTATCGGATCTTTCTCCGAACGGTTTGGAAAATCAGCGCGTTCGGTTTTTCTTTAACGTGTTGAGCACGGGTTGCGCGTCGCGCAGGGTTTGGTCGATATTGCGCAGGGTTTCCTGAACGTCGCGGTGAGCACCGGCGAGGAAGGCGAAATACTGGCAATGCCTGCCGCAGTTCGGCCAGTGCTTTGTTCAATTCTGCCGGGATGGCCTGAGTTTGCGGTTTGGCGCAGCTGTTGGCCGACTTCAGCGTGGGATTTCAATTCGGCCAGGCTGCCGTTCGGTTCGCCCACTGTTTTATCCAGCGGCAGTTTGTTGAATCCCAACAGGTTGCCCAGCTGTGCTTGCCGATCGTCGAAACCGCCGCCGCGTGGCGATGACCGTGAGCCCGTTGTATTCGGCCATCGGTTTCAGCCGTTCGCCGCGCAAGGTGCGTCCGGTCAGCTCAATCATTTTGCTGCCCAACAGCGGTTGTCGCTCGACAACGTGGCGTTCAGGCCGCCGTTTAAGGCCGTCTGAAAGCCTTTCTGCCAGTATTCGCGGCTTTTCGCGGTCGCCGTTTGCTCGATTAAATGCGGCTCTATCCGCAGGCGTACCGGAATCAGCCGTTTTCAAACAGTTTCAGGCTGTCGCCGCTGCCGAGGTAAGGCGTCGGCCACCTGCCCACTTTCCGCCTTTGTATTCCACCGGCGAACCGGCATTCAGACCGCGCACCGATTGGCGGAAAAAGGCCGTGTAATACATAGCGCGTTCGCCCGGCAGCCGGTCTACTGCGGCGCGGTTGTCATGACAGCTCAATTTCCCTTCCGCCTTGGCCGGAGGTGCGTACGCGTCGGGCGTGCGGAAGGTGATGGCACCGAAATCAACGCCCCCAGCGCGCGCTGTCAATTGAAACCGCCGCCGTCGGCCTGAATGCGGATGCCGCTGCCCAGCCAAATTGTGCTGCTGCTGTTGATTAAGCTGTCGTTCGGATGTTCGATAAACACGGTGTAGCTGACGCGGCGGCTTTCCGGATCGAATTTCGCGCTTTCTACCCGTCCGACCGGAAAGCTTTCATATACGACAGGTGCGCCCGTTTTCCAGCATTTTGCTGTTCGCACCCGATAATTGAGCCGCAGACCGTCCTGAGCCAGCGCGGAAATCGGCGGCACGTCGGCGACATCGATATCTTTCAGTTTCGCCGCCTTACCCGGCATAAAGGCAATATACGAGCCGGAAACCAGTGTGTTCAGGCCGGAAATGCCGTTGCTGTCGATACGTGGTTTCACCACCCAAAACTGCGTGTCGCTCCGCATCATATGTTTCACGTCTGCATTGAGTTGCGCCGTCAGACTCTACGCCCGCCTGCCGTCTTCACGCAGGCGGATATTGGTTACTTTGCCGACATTCACGCTCAATACGCGAACCACCGTGTTATTGACTTCGATGCCGTCCGCGCTATCAATATGCAGCGTAATTGTCGGCCCTAATGTTGCGGATGTGATCGAACAGCAGCCATCCGCCCACTAAAGGCAATCAGCGGCACCAGCCAGACAAAAGACGCGAAAGCATTCGTTTTTCGGATCACGGGAAGGGACGGGAGACGGGGCTTGATCGGACACAACGCGTTATAGGGACAAAAGAGGGCAATGTGCCGCTTTGCCCCGACATGGCAATGAAAAGGCCGTCTGAAACGGCATTTGAAATCTTCAGACGAGCCTTTTGCAATCGGATACACAGCGTTAAGAACCGCCATGAGTTCACAAATCTTAAGCCGTTCGCATCAGTTTATATCAGCAGTAGAAAAAATTGAACCATAAAATTTCAACTATTTGGATAACTGGAAAACAAACTGCCGAATCAACCGCATTTCGCATTTCATTCTTAGAGTTTTTAATAATTGATGTGCAGTATCATTTTGTATTAACATAATAAAATTCACATCTTAATTACTAAGAGCGCAATAGAAGGGCCGCAGAAATGTCCCAGCCAAATACAGCTTTCCTTTCAGCTAAAATCCTCGCCATCAGTCTTATCGGCATCTTGAACTCTCTACCGGCCCATGCAGACAAAGCGGCTGATATCCCGTCCTCGGAAGTGATAGAAAAGCAGCAACATCGAATCGCTCACCGTTACCGGCAAACGCAGTGCCGACCAAAAAGTGCGGACGACGTGTTTTATAAAAACGTTTCCAGCGTCTACGCCGGCCGCGAATACCTCGAACGCTACCGCACGGATGCCGTCGGCGACGTGTTCAAGAGGCTTAAACGGCGTGTACAACGCATGAACACCCGCAACGCCGGCACGCGCGATTACACCCAATATCCGCGGCATCAGCGGCAAAGGCCGAATCCCGTTACCATCGACGGCTCGGGAGCAAACCGTGGACGTGTGGATGAACAACTACGGCATCGCCGACCGCACTACGTCGATCCCGCCCTGTTCCGCAGCATCACAGTGGAAAAAGGCCCGGCCATGACGCGCAGCGTGAAGTCCGGTGTGGGCGGCGCGGTGATCCATCCCGCACCATCGAGCCTGCCGACATCATCCCCGAAGGCAAAAGCTGGGGCGTGGAGTGAAAACCGAGTTTTCCAACAACACCGCCAAACCGCTGCAAAAACCTGAACGACTATCTGGGCAAAGACTACCGCACCCTGCCCGGTAACCCCACCGCCGATGGCGCATCAGGCGCGTTAGGCGGCAACGTGCCTTTCGCCCGGACTCAAATTTCTACGGCACGGATGCCGATAAAGCCGCGCCAAAGCAGCCGCTTTGCCGAATTTAAAAACGACCGCAACCTTTTGCTTTCCGCCGCCTTCAAAACCGATGTTTCAGACGGCCTCGATTGCCCTACAGCGACCGCCGCTAAAAGGTACCTATTTCAGCGGCAAACGCGGCGCATCAGGCTACCTGAATAATGCTATTTACGACAGCGAAGACCCGCGCCGACCGTTCCGATGCCCTGATTCCCGATATGGCCGACCTCTACCGACCCGGCGAACAAGTACCCAACAGCAACGTTTCCAGCCGCAGCTGCTTGTATAACTGGTATCTGCCGCGTGGCCAGCAAATCAACCTGCACTACATGGACACCAAAATCCGCTTCTGGCGAGATGAAACCCTTCATCAACACCCTGCTGTTGGGCTTGGGCAGTCAATACAATATGCAGCGCAAGCGTTACGACATCGCTCCCGTGCAGGGCATCGATTCCGACATCCGCAGCCGCACCTACAAGCTCGGCTACCAATGGCAGCCCGAAGGCAGCCGCTGGATCGATCTCAAAGCCGACATCTGGCGTGTGCGCACCACCGGCATCCGCCACCAAAGCGGCGGCCCCGATTGGCCGTGCCGTACGGCGACAACAAATACGATGCCTGGGCGCGCTGCTTCCGCCACAACCTCCAGCCCGACCCTGCACGCGGCATCGCCAGCTGCCAAGAGCTGATAGACGAAGGCTACGACCGCAACACCCCGCCCAACGATCCGCCCGTTATCGACGGCGCAAACACCGTATTCTCCGGCGCAGTGCAAACCACCACAGCCACCCGCACCGGCTTCAACATCAGCAACCGCATGCGCCTGAACGACCAATTCAGCCTCACCCTTTCCGCCCGCCACCAATACGAAAAGCTGGACGAAAGCAGCGAAGTGGCGAAAAACGACCAAGACTTCTTCGGCGTGATGGATGCCGTAACCCGCACTCACCAAGCTCACCGGCCCGCGCTCCGGGCGGCAAAAATGGGGCGCGCAACTGAGTTTCGACTGGCGGCCGACCGAACGCCTGAAAATCGAAGGCGGCATCCGCTACGACCGCTTCTGGGCGTTTGACGACCTGCTCGCCCGCGCCCGTCCGCCGCAACGCCGCCTATTCCGTTACCCAAAATGCCGACGGCGGCAGCGTCATCAGCGGGATTGCCCTGCCGTGTCTGCAGCTGTCGATGACGCAGAAGAAATCGATGCCTATCGCCGCGCCAGAGCCGAAATCGACGCCGACCCGGGCAACTTCGAAACCATCTACCGCAACTTCGAACAACGCTACGGCTTCTTCCCCGACGAGGCCTGTCGCGCCACGACCAAAACGGCAAAGCACCGGCTATATCGACGGCAACGGCCAATGCCAGGCTTTCGATGAAGCCGCACTGCGTTTCTCACCGCCCGATGCGCCCCAAAAATCGTGGAATACGGCAACCGCAAAGTTTCCACGGCCCCGCCTTGAAAAGCGGCCTGTTCGAGCAGCGCGTCGAAAGCAACCCACGGGGTAGGCAGGGCAGCTACTACCGCTACCTGCGCGTGAGCCGCAGCGCCCGCTTCGAATATCATCCCAATGACGACAACTATCCGTTTGATTACGGTTACGAAGCCAGCCAATATCAGGAAAACACCACCGACGATAATTCGCCCGACTACCGTACCCTGCCGCAACGACCTGGCTAGCACCGACACTGCCCGACGAAGCCCGCCACATTCATACTCCCTGATAACGGGCGACGCCAACTACCCGCCGGTAAAGCGCCTCAACGGCTCGGCCTGGTCGCCCATGCTCGCCCTCAGCTACGACCTCACCGACAACAGCCGCCTGCACCTGCGCTGGGCGCAGATGACGCGCTTCCCCAGCATCTACGAAGCCACCAATATGAGCTTCGGCGCAGTGTATTTGAAGCCATGCTGCCCTCGTTCGACCTCAAGCGCGAACGCAGCACCAACTGGGAAATCGGCTACGCCACAACTTCGCCCCGCTGTGGAGCAGGCTGCGCGAAGGCGACGTGCGCCTCACCTATTTCTCCAACACCATCAAAAACGTCATCGACACCGCCGCCAACAAAGACCTCATCCAATACGACCGCAAAAATCACCCAAGGGCATCGAACTGCAAAGCCGCCTCGATTTCGGCCGCTTCTTCATGTCGCTCGGCGGCACCTACCGTTTAAAACAACAAAACCTGCGACGAAAAATCTCTCCTTCGCTTACGATATGTACTCACAACAGCGTACCCGCCTGCATCGAAGGCGGCATCGGTGCAACCGGGTTCTACCAATCCATCCAGCCCAAATACTCCATTAATTTGGACTTGGGCGTGCGCCTATTCGGCGAAAAACTCGAGCTCGGCATCCGCGGCATCACCACAGCCGCCGCGATAGCAAACAGCGCGACCGGCTCATCGAACAAGGCATGGGCCGCCTGCTCAAAACCACCGGCCAAAGCTACCACTGGCGCGCCTCCACCATCTGGGATGCCTACGCCCGCTACCGCATCGGCAACAGGCTCAGCCTCAACCTCGGCGTGAGCAACCTCACGCAACCGCTATCACCTCGACCCCATGAGCAACGTCCCAACCCCGGGCCGGGTAGAACGATTACTTTTTGGTATTAAAGGTAAAATTTTAACAGAGAACAGTAATATCGCCGACAGGTCTAAAAATATGACTGTTGGCGATAAACTTTATATTGCCCGGTAATTAAAATTTCATTGTATTGAAGAAATAATATGCTATTATTTCAGTGGAGGTTATCAATAAACCATACTTCCATAAAACCAGTTATTACCAAAAATACAAGTAATTCCTTAAGCATTAAATTTATCGTGATTAAAGAAAGTTGCCGTGCATGAATGTTTTTGCGGAGAATGCCATATTAGAATTTTGATTGTGTTTAATACTTGATCTTTTTAATATTATTTTCTTGGATATAGTAATGTAACTTTACCACAAATCTTCTTTTCGTACCTTTGGGTAAATTTTTAAAGCGCAATGCATTCAAATAATCTATAATGTGACCATCTATTGTGTGACTCTTTGAGTATCAAAGAGTTCATTTTAATTGGATGCGCTAATGAAAAATCAGCAATCATTACAACTAATATTTTGATGTCTATATTCCTATCCCCCAGGCATTGACCAAGACCAAGTAAATGAAAATATCAGACGAAATTTGGTCCTCAGAAGAGGCTGAAGAAGTTATTTTTGGCATTGGAGAAAATAGACAAGCTCTGATGGTCGAGCGATGCACTAATGAAGAGCGGCTGAATGCCCAACATTACTTTGGTTATTTGGGATTGGTGTCATTATCCGTGTTTCATTGGAATTAATGCCCGATGAAGATAACAACGATCACGTTGATAATGCTTCTTCTCCTGTTCCCCAGTGTCCCGTGTGCTTTACCATTTTTGAAGATCCTGATACGACACAATGTCCGACATGTCAATTACATTTTGCCGTGACTGGAAGCCTATATTTATCGAAAGCGTATTGAATGGCAGGAGCGAATGAGCTTTTCGAACACCGAAAACAGCATGAACTGGCTTATCGTATGTTACGTGAGCGTCAAGCGGAGGAAAAAGAATACGTAAACAAATTCGCAATGAATTAGAGAACTCCGAGATTGTTGAAAAGAGCTTAGGCGTGAACAGTTTAGCGAGTCTGTATTTTTATAACAAGAGGGTAATTATCTCTGTCGCATTGATTGTTTTATCTGTAATTATTTTTACTTCGCTGGGCTATTTTTGGCTCAAAATTTATTGTTAAGTAAATAATATTTAGTTATTTTTGAGTTAATATTTTAATTTTTAACATATTTTGTTTTAATGATTATATAATGAAATAAGCGTGTTAGATTAATTTTATAAAAAGTTATATTAGTATTATGGGCTGCGCTAGATAACTAGCACAGCCCATAATACTTATGTCTACTACAACTGCGAGCTATAAGCTTAGATATTCTTCTTTTTCAGACGGCTTCCTTTATAGAATGGGAATAGAATAATGAATTCAATGTCCACTTTAATTCGAGATGAAATACAGGAGTGTCAGCTTACGGTACGATATACCTGATTCTCATTGTTGATGCTGAATTGCCCCTGCCGATTTCCGGAAGATGTGCAAAAAGGTTGGCTTGCGCTGGCAGTAGCGGAAATTAACCGTTATCCCAATCCGGTGACAAGCGGGTTACGCAGATCAGTAAAGGAAACATTTCAAATCCCCGAACAGGCTCAAATTGTTTTGGGCAACGGTTCGGATGAACTAATCAACTAATCGACGTGTTGTCTGCAAAACCGAATGTCAAAATATTGTCTGTGAATCCAAGCTTTTGTGATGTATCAGGTAATGGCAGTAGTAGGTTTGGGATATCAGGGTCCCCTAATGACGACTTTACACTGAATTTACCTGCCATTTTATCGGTAATAAAGACTCATCAACTGCGCTAATATTGCTTATCCGAATAACCTACCGGCGTGCCTTAAGGCCGAGGATGTGCAGGAGATAATTGATGCTACCCGGAGTCATTGTAATAGATGAGCTTACGGCTCATTTGCTTGATAGTGCCTATATGCGGGCAGTGGAAAAGCTGGTTGTGATGCGTACCTTAGCAAAATCAGTTTTTGCGGATTGAGATTGGGCGTCATGGGCCATCAATCCTGATGAATGAGTTCGCGAAAATTGTCCCTCCTCACAATATGAATCAGTTAAAGTCTCAACCGCAGCTCAAGTTTGCCCTGCGTCATTATAGATGGGTTGAGAACAAATCAATATCTTGAAACGGGAAAGAAGCCGTTTATCTGAGGTCTCATCACTACCTGAAGTGAAAGTGTTTGCTAGTGAGAGCCAAATTTCCTAACGATTCGGGTACCTGATGCGGAACTGGTTTTTAAAAGCATTAAAAGACAGCATCCTGATTAAAAAGTACATGGTTTCCACATCCTCTGTTAGACCAATGCCTGCGTTTGACAGTAGGGCACTTTTGAACAGAATCAACAGGTTTCTAACAGTTTTCAACATCTATTTAACAAGTAAAATATATGGACCAAAAAGCAAATTCGTACTGAAAATTTCTTCCGCCTGATTAAAGAAGCGGGAATGTATCAAACTCGTCCCGCGCCTGCGGTGCCACCAATCCTGCGTCTTTCTACATCGGTTACGCTGCGCGGTTGGATGGGGAAGGCGGGCGTGGTATTTCCAGCGTTTGGCAACCAAAACTGAGCAAAGGTATCAAACCAAAGGGCTGGATGGATAAGCGTCATCGTGATGAAACACAACCTGCTTCTGGCAACCGACAAACGGTAGATTCTACACACGCTTGGCAACCGATAACGGCGACCGGGATAGTAAGCGTGACCCGCAGCACTAAAGAGCACAAATTACCATTACTATCAACTAGATGGTAGCGGGCAAGGACGATTTGATGACTGGGTGTGCCGTTTCTAGGCGTCTTGACCAAATCGCCCGTCATGGAGACGATTGATTTTGGACGTTACTGAGCGATCTCCATATCGTGATCATCATACCGTAGAAGATAATGGACATCGTTTTCGGCCCAATGGCACTGAAACAGGCTTTGGGGCGATGCGTGGAAGTCGCGCTTCTACGGTCACTCGCATATGTGCGCTTCAGGCGAGGGCTTTGAGCCGCGTAGGTATTGGATTTACTCCGGCACGTCCGGCAGTAGCATAACAGCATTTCAGCCCGTGCTTGGATAGGTATCATTCGAGTGTTGATTTGTTTGGAAGAATTCTTTTCATGGTGTCGTCAATCCACTGCGGTATATCGCGTTGCATATTGACGATGTACGCGGTACCAGTATGCACACCATCGGGCTGAGACGTATTCTGCGAGGCATTTTGGGCTGCCTGCATGGCAGTGGAATTTGATGAACTGCGCGGAAAATTCCGTCAACCGAGTTTACTATCTGAATCTAACTGGTAGAGATCACCATATCAGTGCAACTATGGCGGTACGGATAAGCGGTTTTCAGAGCTGTACTGGATTAGCGGCCTCTCTGCCCTCAAAATATGAAGATAACAGACTTGCAAATTAAAGAAAAATGCAGAAAGAACTACTCGTCCGTGTGCTGGAGATTTACGTCGTTCTGCCGCCGATATTTTGGTTATCCATCAGTTTCAGCGGCACTATGCTACAAATCCGCATGGTCTATCAGCCACTATCTGGCCTTGGTTGCCGATGGGGTTTTGCCTATCAACGAGTTGGACCGAAAAGCTATTTTCCGGCTTGGACGCGCCGTAAAACGAGCTGACGTGGTCCGTGCGCGGTAGAAAAGTGGTTTGCTCTTCAGCATTCTGGAAAGCGGCACTAGCCTGGACGGGTCTATACCGTTGTCGTGGGGTAGTGCCAAATCCGAGTACTGGTACGCGTTCTAAACGGCAGAAAAGTATGCTGCGGACGACGTATTGCTGCGATAGCCGGGAGGCTGACGGCTGCGACGAGTTGGACGTCGGCGGTTTGTCGTACCACATCACCATTTCAAGGAGATTTGTCGGCCGAGCGGAAGGACCATCAACGGCATTGAAATTTTTGGGATCGAGGTAAAACGTCGTCTGCGCAATCGTGGCTTGGAATCGATCGGCGATCTCTCCCGCTGTTCTTGAAAGGATGCGAGATTTGGTTTAACTTCGGCACACCGTCGGCGGCTAAAAATCCTGCTGTGATTGGTCTGATTTAGAGGCCGAATCTAGGCTGCAGCTACTGTCTCTATAGCATGTATGCAAATATTGATTACAAAGTATGAAATTAAACTCTACAATAAGCGTTTTCGGTTTGAGAAAATATAGTTTTTGAACTATTATATAAATATAAAACAATCACGCTGAAACAAAGAATTCTGCCACACCTTACTGACTTCTTGAAAGCGCCCTGCAAAACCCAAAGACACCTGTACATGTCAGCAGATATACGATATTTCAGGAGCATGGTTGCGTAATCCATGAAATGTCGCTTTTATATATATAAAAGTTAGCTACTACTAGCCAATTCTAAAATAAAAATAGGACAGTAGCGCATCGTCACAATCCAGGTGTAATCAGACAATACAGTTCCCAAGATGCTACTTAATATTCGCCCACACAGCTTCTCAATCAGGTTTGAGCTCAGGTGAATAAGGTGCAAGAGGCTAATACACTTATGTCCCAATTTTCCCTCCATTTCCCGTAAGACAACTTGTAGCAGGACCTTTGCAAAAGCCTTCCCTCCGACTAGCTTGAGGCAAAGCACTGGGTTTTCTGGCTGTTTCTCTCCAGTACCTCCTGTCTACCCAAATGCACATAATCCTCGGATTACCTGGTAATCAGGCATCCAGGGCGCCTTCTAGGCAGCAACAGAGGCACCAGCCTGGCCTGTGCAGCTTCAACTGTGGGTTTAAACACTCATCGCCTTCAGATGGCTTTTGCACTTTAATCAGCGCGAAATAGGCTGCCGGACGTAGCGGAATTTACGGTGCAGCGTACAAAGGCTCTGTTCGACCATAAAGTTTTCGACAAAATATCGGTACGTTTGGTTTGCGCTTTCGTCGGACGGACGGTTGCGGTGGGCTTGCATAGCCGTCCTGTAGCGATGCTCTTCAGATGCTCGGTTTTCCTCACTGTCATCAGCCTTTGTCTTGGCATAGACGGTTGTACCTTCAGCTATACCTTCAACAAAAGGGGACAGATGGTTTACACTCATCGTATTGGCGTAATGTGCGTTTCCGATATAGCCTTCCTCATCAGTTGCGGGTATGTTGTTTTGTAACCGAGTTTGTAGAGCCGTTTTCTTTGTCCAGCAGGCATCGCTGTCTTCTCAGTGTGGTTTGACCGCTGACTTGTCCTTCGTCATCGACTTCTTGGCCTGACGCTGTTTGCTGCCGGCGGTTTGCGGAATAATGGTGGCGTCAATGACGGCGGCGGATGCTTTCTCTACGCGGGCCTTTTTCAGTCAGTTGACGGTTAATCAGTTCAACAATTCGGACAGGGTGTCGTCTTGCGCCAGCCGGTTGCGAGTAGCAACGCCAGGTGCTGTAATCAGGGATGCCCAGTTCGTCAAAACAGCAAAAACAGGTTGAAGTCGATGCGGGTAATGAGGCTGTGTTCGAGCTCGGGATCGGAGAGACTGTGCCATTGTCCGAGCAGGACGGCTTTGAACATGGATAGCGGGGATAGGCGGGACGGCCGCGGTGGTCTCGAGGTAACGGGTTCTTTGACGATTCAGGTACTTCGATCGGTTGCCAATCAATCACCTGATCCAACTTCAATGAGTGGGAAGCGGTCGATGTGTTTGGCGATCATGGCTTGTGCGGTTTGTTGGAAGAAGGTGCTCGCGAAATCCCTAAATATGTCTTGAGTAGAATTTAGGGATTTTTGGGGATTTGCAAAGGTCTCATACGGTGGAAATCGCGCATTATCTAAAATAATCATCGATTTTTGAGTCAATGCGGGCAGTAGGCGTGCTGAAACCACGCTTCAAAAAAGACTCAGTCATCGTATTTTGATAAACCATCGGAGCAATCAGCGGTTGCCGACTTGGCCGGACACCAGAGATAAGCGTCGGTATCTTTTTCCCACTTATCTGCGCTTTCACTCTTTGCCCTTTCGGGCTGCGGGCATAGGGACGGAACAGGTGGCGGTCAAATCCTGTTTCATCCAAATAAACACGTTGGTAGTCGGAAAATTCGGCCAGTTGTGTCAAATAATGCGTTACTTTGGCCGGGTCTTGTTCTTTTGTAAGTGGTGGTCTTTTTGCGCGTCATCCCCATCTGTTTGAGTGCATAGCAAAGCGGCGGCTGGCGTGCAATCAAAATGTAGCGATTTCATGTAGATAGGCATCCTGGGTGTCGCTCAACATGTGGCCAGTTTTGCCTATCAATTGACGGCATTTAGACCGGTAACGATGTTTTAGGCTGCCTGTTTGTGGAAGCGCAGATCCACAGGTAAAGCGTGTTTCTTGACAAGTTAAACGTTGCTGCGGTTTGGCTGATGTTTTTGCATTGTTCGTAATAGTTTAAAGCTTTGTTTCTTAAGTCCGCAGAGTATGCCATGGTTAAACCTTCAAAGTCAGGTATTGTACTATTTTGTAATTGACTATATTTGAACATTTTCCCAAGTTTCTGTTTAAGCATTTTATACACAACTAAATGATAAAAATATATTTTTTCAGTTTATAAATAGGATTACTACAAAGATTTCATCTACAAAAGCGGACATTCCTGTCCGCTCTTGTATCATGATATTAGCTTTTCTAACGCGATTTGCTCATGCCAGCTTTTTGCTTTATCTTTTAAACCTATCTTTTTCTTCAAATCCTTCTTTTTGAAACCTTCGTCCCGCGATTTGCCGCCGAAGCCTTCTTTGCGGTTTCTTATCGCCGCGCCAGCCGCCGGATTTTACTCGCCCCAGCCGCCTTTGCGCTTTCGGCTTGCCACCTGCGGATTTTGCGCTGCGGGTCAGTTCCATGCCTTCGACGGTCGAGCTCAGGCAATTTACGGCCGATGTATTTTTCGATTTTGTGTGCTCACGACGTATTCGTTCGCTTCGGCGAAGGTAATCGCAATACCTGTGCGCCCTGCCGTCGGTACGAGCCGATGCAGTGAACGTAGTCTTCCGCCTGTTTCGGCGGGTCGTAGTTGATGGCGTGGGTAATGGTCGGTACGTCGATACCGCGTCGCGGCAACGTCGGTGGCAACTAAAATTTTGCGGCGACTTTTGCAAATCCATCAGCGTGCGGTTGCCGCCAGCCTTGCGCGGCATGTCGCCGTGCGAGGCAGTTGGCGGCGAAACCTTTTCGTCGTCGGCGATGACTTCGGTCATGGCTTTGGTGGACGTGAAAATCACGCATTGGTCGATGTTGGCATCGCGCAGGATGTGGTCAGGCAGGCGGTTTTGTGGCGCATATCGTCGCGGTACAGCAGTTGCTCTTCGATTTTGCCATGGTCGTCCACGCGCTCGACTTCGAGTGATTTCAGTTTTTCGTCGGTTTGCGCGCGGTTGCCGACGCGCCGTCCCAAGTGGCGGAGCATATAGTCTGCGGTCGGTCGCGGGTAGCTTCGACGATGATTTCGATGTCGTCATAAAACCCATGTCAGCAGCGGTCGGCTTCGTCAAAAATCAGCACTTCAAGCGGTCGAAAATCGACTTTTGCCGCACCGTCAAGTCCATCAGACGGCGGCGTGGCGACAATCATGGGGTCAGCCGGTTTGCTCGAGGCGCGGGTTTTGGTAGCCGAAAGATGCGCGCCGACGATGCTGACGGTGGAACCAGCGCATATTTTGGCGCCACGCCAGCGCGTTTTCTCGACTTGCGCCACGCCAATTCGCGGGTCGGCGTCAACCAACTGCGCGCGGGCCTTTGCCAGTTTTTCTGCGTTTGGTCAATCGCTGCAACGTCGGCGGCAGGAAGGCGGCGGTTTTGCCGGAGCCGGTTTGCGCCGAAGACCATGATGTCGCGGCCTTCAAAGCAAACGGAATGGCTTACGCCTGAATCGGCGTCAGGCTTTCGTAACCCCTCGCTGCGTACGGCGGACAAGATCGTATCAAGAGTTCAATCAGCAAATTTAATAGACATGGCTATCCTAAAAGGAGACAACAACGCACACTCTGAACGGTTTCAGACGACCTGGAAGCAGAAGTAACGATACGGGAAATGTGAAGTTACAGGGTTGTCGCAAGCATCTTGCTTATGGTTAACATCGACGACAACCTGACAGAAAGGCTTAGTAAATCAGCAAGCAATAAAACGCGCCCGAAACGGCGGTTTGGGTTGGAAGACGATGGCTTCGTATAAAAAGGCGAACGGCGGATAATATCGATTTTATGGTGAACGGTCAAGCAAAAAGGCATCAAGTGCGTTAAAATCCAGCCCTTCCCAATCCTCATTCAGGCAAGTCTGAAACCGATCGACATCACCTTCGCCAACCGCGGGCAAAACATCAAACACCTCATGAAATGGGCGACGCAACGGCATCGAGCCTGGCGCATTTACGACCGCGACATCCCCCAATTCCCTTTGCCGTCGATGTTTACGGCGACCAAATCACTTCAGAATACGATACCAAGCTGGCTGATGCAGCCGAAGAATACAAGCATGAGCTTGCCGATGTATTGGACCATCGGTGATAACCAGCTACGCGAACAAATCCACCTCAAACGCCGCGAACGTCGAAAAAGGCCTGCAACATTTATGAAAAACCGGCAAAACCGGCGACGATTTTCGTCATTTCGAAAACGGCCGCAAATTTTGAGTCAGCCTCGACAAATACCTGCATCGACACCGGCCTCTTTCTCGCCACGCGCAACGCACGCAAAAGGTCAGGCGGAAAGTACCGCAGCGAACGTAACCCCTCAACTGTTTTCCTATCCGGCAGCTTCACCGTCTATGCCGCCACCGGCGGCGTCAGCGCGACTACCGTCGATTTGTCAATACTTATCTCGATTGGGCGAAAGCGCGATTTCCAGACTCGCGGCATCAGCCCCGAACAACACAAAATCGTCCGCGCCGACGTGTTTCCAATATCTGCAAAAATCGCCGCCGCGAGGCAGACAGTTCGACTGATCGCCATACATGGATCGCCAAACTTCTCAAGCAAAAAGATGCTCGACATCCTCGACATCCAGCGACCACAAAAACTGATTGACGGCGCGATGAACCTGCTCGCTTCAGACGACCTTTTGTACTTCTCCAGCAACGCGCAGCTTCATCTTGGACGATTCGGTATCGGAACAATACGCCATCAAAGACATTTCTAAAACAATCCGTTTCCGACGATTTCCGCAACAAGAAAATCCATCAGTGTTTGGAAATCAGGCATCGTTCCGCCATTTCCCAAACCCACATGAAACAGGCATAATGTCAGCTTTCGGAAGCCGTCTGAAACATATTTATGAGACCTCCACCGATGTGCCTGAGCGCGTCATGCATCCACGCCGCCGCGGCAGACTATCTTCAGGCCGTCTGAACGGCGCCTGCGTTACCATATTCTGCCTGCGGGGCATAACGGCCGCCTGGCCGTGCAATTACGAGGTAGAAAGTGGGCGCGGCAGACGGGAAAAGCGGCGAAAGAAGGCGCGGCGCGCGTGGTCGGCACATGAATTTCTGCGCAGCGGCCTCGCTGTCCGCGAATCGCCGCACAGCTGAGTGCTCGGAGCTGGCAGATGGGGCGCCGTTTTAATGCCCAAACCACGGCGACGTGCCGCTGTCTCCTCCCTCCCCGCGCAGCAGCGCGAACTAGAAGACAACAGCCTGTCGCCAGCCGCACCAGAGTCACTGCGGCCGCTGCTAAAGTCACTTCCGAACTGGCAAATCGAGGCAAACAGGCGTCCTCAACGAATGGCGGAACCGCCAAAAACACTGAAAACCGCCTCACATTGAAGCGCAACGCGCTGCTACCCGCAAGCTCGCGCCACGGCCCGTTATCCGCCCATCGGCGGCGAAACCGCCATCCGTACGGCGGAAGCCGGACAACACAGCCGATTCCACAACAAATGGTATGCCCCGAACAATGCCGTCGTCCTGATTACGGGGACGCCAGACCCTGCAAACCGTACGGCGCGAACGTGACCAAAACGGCTGGGCGACCTCCAACGCATCACGCTGCCGGGCGGTGCGGCATCGAATGCGAACCACCGCTGCAAAACAGCTGGCACGCAGCGCGGCAGTTCAGGATGCGGAAAAGCGGGACGGCGGCTACTGCCCTCGTCTTCCACTTCCGCAGCCCGTCCTCACGCCGAGCCGTCATGCGAGGCGAGGCCGGCGTCTGCTGGACAGGCTTCGCCGCATACATGCATCGTGAAAGCGGTGCTGAGAAAAGCAAAGCATTGCGCACCGCCATCGCTCGCACTTTCGCTGCACGGCGGCAATTTGGCGCGGCAAACGCAGTTCGATCAACATGTCGCATCGCTACCATGCGTTTCTCCCGACGGTCACCTCACCAACGCCGTCCATACCTTGCTGAACCTGCGCCGCAGCATCGCTTCGATCAGCAGCGATTACGCTGCCGCCGCCGTTTTGCCCAAAACTTGCGATTTCTGCAACGTCGGTTCTGCCGCAGAACCTCACTGCCCGCTACTGCAAGATGCCGACGGCGCATTTTCGACCGAACAACAGCTAGCAAAACCGTGCCGAATACAGCAAAACCAGTGCGCCAACAGCTGCCGCATCGACAGCAAAGCAGTGAACCGGCGCATCCCGCGAATGCGGCTGGATGCCGGACGACGAGCTGGCCGTCGCCCGCGCGCCCGGCAGCAGGCGAACTGCCCGACGGCAGCGCTGAAACAATTTCGCTGCTTTCTTCGGCACCGTCCGGCGCAAACCGCAGCATCGCGGCGAGGCCGCCGGGAAAAGAAAAACAAACTCTCCCCAGCGGCGACCGTTCGACCAGACGACGGCGCAATACCCGCGCCATGCCGCAAGCCGCCCCAGCCTGCCGACGGTTCGCCGTTGTACGTCGGCAAGTTCTCGTAGCATGCTTCGACCATCCCAATAAAGTCGCCTGGTACCAGCTCAGACGGCGGCGACCGGGCCGTCACGTCCTGCAACACGCAGCGCCGGCGACCGTGCTGTGGCTTCGGCGCTGTCGTGGCGTATATGCGAGTACACCTCAATCCCTACCGCCAAACTGACGCCAGCTACTGGCGGCAGTGCCCGACAAATGGCAGCAATGAGCGCGGGCTGCGCGGACTGGGCTTGAGTACCGCCTCGGCAGCACAGCCATAAGCGGTCAGCGGCGTGTTCCCGTCGCACGATCGGCTGGGCGGGCTATCCCGCCTGTGCCGCGCCTACTACATCCGGCCCGTCAACGAACGCTGGAAAGGCCATCTGCAAAGTATGCCGCCCAGTCATACAACCGTCCAGCGATCACCTACCGGCTGCAAAGATGTTGCGGCTGCGCTCTCTATTACACGGCCGGTGCCGAATGTAGCAGACCCGATGCAGGCAAAACTGTAGCATTCGACCGCAACTGAACTTTTGCGGCAGTATGGCGGCGTCTGGGGAGCCACCGGACCAACTACTATCTGGTCAGCCAGCCAGCAGCCCGGACGCATCAAGCCGATGCCGGAACAATGCCTCGCTCCATCCCCGCAAATCGTGCACGACCCGCCGCACCTGACTTCACCGGCTTCCGGCAACCGACACCGTCCACGCCCATGTAAAGAGGCGATTCTACGCGGCGGCGTACTCGCCCGTTCGTGGCGGCCGTTTTCGCTGGACGCGAAACGTCCGGAACCAAATCCTGCTGGCCAACCCTGGCACCACGCCCGCACTGAAAAGCCGCCCTGCGCGGCCGCAGGCTCAAGGCGTGTGCAGTACGCTGGTCAGCGTCTGCCACGCCGACACTTCAACCATCGAGCGTGGCTTCAACACCGACCCCGCCCGTGCCGACCAGCTGTGCAGGCCGCAGTGCACATGCTGAGCAAATGCGGAAAACATCAGTCAAAATCGAATCCGACAATTTACGCCGGCTGTTTGTTTGTCGGAACAGGAAGCCCTGCGCGGGCGCGGCCAGAAAAGGCTGGCTGGAACGCCTGATGCAGAGCCACCGCAAATACGGCTGACGCCCGTTACCTGACAACTGCCCGACCTGCATTACGCATCAGCCAAACCGCCTGCGTCACGGTGAGACTCTAGCGGGCTCACCGCTGGCACCGGTTTCGTCACGCTACGACCCTGACAGACACGCACGCGGGCGTCCCGAAAACCGCATGCCGCCTCGCCACTTTTCGGGCGGCCTCATGATCGAGGCCGTCTGAACGCGCTCCAGGCATCGGCATCCAACCTTTTGCCGTGTAATCTTGCCGCTTTCCCGCAGCTTCCCATCGCCATGCAAACCTACCTCGTCGGCGGCGCGGTCACGCGATTCGCCACTGGGCCCTGCCCGCCCGCGACCGCGACTGGGTCGTGGTCGGCGCGGATGCCGGAGCCATGCTGGCGAAGGTTTTACCCGTCGTAAAGATTTTTTCCCCGTTTTATCCATCGGCCGCGAAGAATACGCGCTGGCGCGCGAACAAACCGCGAAACTAGCAATACGTAATG